>JAEEGL015557392.1_pt1 | contig 17771 bp, 16 predicted proteins | sample 9134231 | NCBI WGS metagenome assembly JAEEGL01 (sample SAMN16246548, study PRJNA631951) | gut metagenome | biome: gut microbiome; feature: rumen; material: fiber-attached | host: Bos | place: Iran: Karaj | collected 2018-10 | reverse complement strand
CGGTTGCGATAGGTCTGCTTCTGATAGGTGTCGTGTTGCTCTATGAGTGTCCGCTCATGGCGATACAGCTTCTGATACCACTGTATGGGTCCGAAATAGGTAGTCTGTAGCAATGCTATACTCATGGCAGTCGGAGCTGGTGGCGATTATATAAGACGGTGCTGACCCGTCCGATGATATTACGTTCGGGGATGAAGCCCAGATGGCGGGAGTCAACGGGGTTCTGTTGGTTGATGGCTTCCATCCAATAATAGTCTGTCTTTGCACAAGTCTTAAGTCCTGGCACGATAAGCAGTCCGTCAAGGGTCGGTATAGTGTCGCCTGGAACAGCTTTGCAGCGGGCTATCATCACCCCTGATGGAATCCCGTTAGGGGCCATAAATGCTACGATGTCTCCCCGTTTGACAGGACAGCGCTGAAGACGAGCATAGGGAAGCAGTCCGTTGCCTTCGATGCGTAATCCGTAGCTGCAGCGATTGACGAGGAGCATGTCACCATTTTGGTAGAGCGGAGCCAGCCCGTTGCCGTTGACACTATGTATGGAAAAGACCAGCGCACGGAAGGCAAGCATCAGTGCGAAGGCCGATGCCAGTGCTATCACGTACTTGAGCCAATTTGCCATACTACTTATTTCTTACCTCTCACCTCTCATTCCTACTTGATGTTGTCAACAAATCTAAACAGGCGGTTCCAGCGAATGCCAGAGAAGCCATGACGGTCGGGATCCGAGCTCCACCAGATGAAGATGGGTTTGCCCACGATGTGGTCTTCAGGCACGAAGCCCCAATAGCGCGAATCGAGCGAGTTGTGACGATTGTCACCCTGCATCCAGTAGTAGTCCATCTTGAAGGTGTACTTCGTGGCGACTTGGTCGTTGATGTATATCTTACCATCCTTCACTTCCAACTTGTTGCCTTCATAGGTGCGGATAGGACGTTCATAGATGGGCAGATTCTTCAGCGTCAGGTCGATGCTCTGTCCCTTGGCAGGAATCCAGATGGGACCGTAGTTGTCGCGTGTCCAGTGCATATTGCCATTGAGGGGATAAGTCTCCAGTTCGTCGCTCTCTGTATTGAGTGTAATATTTTCGACGATATCCTTTCGCTTCTTGAGTTCGTTGACGGCATAGTTGGTCAACGGCATATAGCCATTGGTGTTGAGACTCGTCAAGTCCTCCATCGTGATGCCCAATTCCTCCATCAACTCATCAGTGAGGCGCTGACGCAGTTTCACGTAATAGGTATACTGTACGTTGTCGGGCTCCTTGTTGGCCTTGCCGTTGATATAGATGATATGATTCTTGATCTGTAGCGTCTGTCCAGGCAGTCCCACACAACGCTTCACGTAGTTCTCGCGACGATCGGCAGGACGCGTATCGATGAGGCCATACTCCTGAGGATTTCGCTCAATAGTCTGACGGCCTGCCTGATAGATGGTATTGAAATAGAGAGGCAGCTGCTCTTGAGTCAGCGAATCGGGATTGGGGCGCTGCTCATAAAGCTGGTAGCCAATCTGGTAGCACAGACGATAGAAATCGTAGGGCTGATAGCGGATATCCGAACAGATGGTATCGCCAGCGGGATAGTTGAATACCACGATGTCGTTGAGCTTAATCTTGCCCAAACCCTTGACACGACGATAGTCCCAATGAGGCCACTCGATATACGACTTACATTCGAAAACTGGCAGGGTATGCTGGGTCAGCGGCATTGTCAGTGGCGTTTCAGGGATGCGCGGACCATAGCTCATCTTCGACACAAAGAGGTAGTCGCCCGTCAGCAATGACTTCTCCAGCGAACTGGAGGGGATGACATAGTTCTGAAAGAAGAAGAGGTTGATGAAATAGACGGCAACCAGTGCGAACACCAGGGCATCGACCCACGACATGACGAAACGCACAGGACCTTCAGCGTCTTTCCACCACTGCCAACGGATCTTCTTGGTGATATAGACGTCATAGATGAAGGGGATGACAAGCAGTCCCCACCACGACTCTACCCAGTAGAGGAACAACAGATACAGTACGAGTACGCCAATGAACTTGGCCCACTGCACCTTCATATTCAGTTTTTGTTTTTCTCGCTTTTCCATTAGAACTGAAACATATCGCTTATGGTTAATAATCCCTGATGCTGCTGGGTGTATTCTGCTGCCAGCACAGCACCGAGGGCAAAGCCCTGACGCGAATGGGCATCATGGGTGATGGTAATGATATCAGCCTCAGAGTCGTAGCGCACGGTATGGATACCAGCCACCTCGCCTCGACGGATATGATCGATGCGAAGCAACTTAGGATCTGTTGTATCCTCAGCCCACGCCTCCTTGCGGTCGATGTTCTCGAGGATGCCCTCAGCCAGCGTGATGGCTGTGCCGCTGGGATGGTCGAGCTTATGCACGTGATGCGTCTCTTCCATCTCTACATCGTATTGTGGGAACTGATTCATGATTTTGGCCAGATACTTGTTGACGGCAGAGAAAATGGCCACACCTATTGAGAAGTTTGAAGCCCAGAAGAGCGTCTGTCCCTCTTCTGTACACATGCGCTTCACGTCATCACCATGTTCCTTCATCCATCCTGTAGAGCCACTTACCACCTTGACATGGTGCTTGAAGGCACGCAGATAATTACCATAAGCCGCCTGGGGTGCGGTAAACTCTATTGCGACATCAGCACTGCGGAAAGCCTCGCTGTCAAAGTCGTCCTGATTGTCGATGTCGATAATACTCACAATTTCATGACCACGGCTGAGGGCTATCTGTTCAATCATCTTGCCCATCTTACCGTAGCCGATTAAAGCTATCTTCATATTTCCATTTTGTATTAATACGATGCAAAGATACGAATAAGTGAGAACAATACAAAACAAAAAAACACTTTTTAGTTTTTATTGTCGAGCGATAGTACATTCTACAATTTTTTTGCTACCTTTGCAGCAGCAAACTATCATTCATCGTTATGAAAAAACTACTACTGACTTTCGGCACCCTGCTGGCCCTGACGACACAGGCCAAAACGTGGACATCCGATGATGTGAAAAATGTTATCAGAAAGGTGAATACCTATTGGCAGAGCAACCACCCTGCTGAGGAAAGGGCTTTCTGGGACTATGCCGCCTACCATACAGGTAACATGGAGGTCTATAAAATCCTTGCTGACAAGCAGATGTTGGACTACAGCATCCGGTGGGCCGAGCATAATAATTGGCAAGGTGCCACCGAGCACGATCCTTCAAAATGGAAATACAAACGCTATGGTGAAGGACAGGAGTTCGTGCTCTTCGGTGACTGGCAGATATGCTTCCAGACATATATCGACCTGTACAATCTGAAGCCCCACAAAAAGAAGGTGGCTCGTGCCAAAGAGGTGATGGGCTACGTGGCTGACTCGAAAGCCCACGACTACTGGTGGTGGGCGGATGCGCTGTATATGGTGATGCCAGTCATGACGAAGATGTACCGGCTGACGGGTGATGAGAAGTACCTCGACAAGCTCTACGAGAACATCTGCCACAGCGACAGCATCATGATTGACAGCGAGACGGGACTATACTTCCGTGATGGCAAATATGTCTATCCCAAGCACAAAACAGCCAGCGGCAAGAAAGACTTCTGGGCACGCGGTGACGGATGGGTATTGGCCGGACTCGCCAAGGTACTGCAGGACATGCCGACAGACTATCAGCACCAGCCTTTCTTCGCTGATAAGTTTGTGAGACTGGCTCAGGCTGTCAAGCTGTTGCAACAGCCGGAAGGCTACTGGACACGCTCGATGATGGACCCCCAACAGGCTCCTGGCTACGAGACCAGTGGCACGGCTTTTTTCTGCTATGGACTGCTCTGGGGAGTCAACAACGGCTACCTGGCACGCAAAGAGTTCTTGCCAGTCATAGAGAAAGCGTGGTATTATCTGACCACCATCGCCCTGCAGCCCGACGGCAAGGTGGGCTACGTCCAGCCTATTGGCGAAAGGGCTATCCCTGGACAGAGCGTGGGCACCAACAGCGAGGCTAACTTTGGTGTCGGGGCCTTTCTGCTGGCAGCCTGCGAGTACTATCGGATGCTGCAGACAAAGAAAGGCGTGCTGACGCTCAATAACGAGAGCGGACAACAGCGACAAGAGGTGGTGGAGGTTGACTGGCAGTGCATCTGCCAGCTGTTGGACATCGATACCAACGAACAAATAGTGATAGAGAATGTTATTGGGCAGGAAGTCGCCTACCAGAAGACCTACGATGGCAAGCTGCTCCTATACGTCTCGCTGCAACCTTACGGCAAGTCTGACTTCACACTGGTGAAAGGCAAGCCGGCAACGGCCAAGGCTTATGTTTGTGGCAAGCAGTACACCTTCCGAAAAGACGACTTAGCATGGGAGAACGACTTCGGCATATACCGTATCTACGGTCCTGCTCTACAGAAGACTGGTGAACGCTCGTTCGGCACTGACGTATGGGTGAAGAACACACCAGAGTTGGTGATGGATGAGCGATACCTGAACGACTACCGCGGCAACATCTTGGAAGACTCGTTGAAAAAGGTTGGCCAAAAGGTGGCTCTGAAGGAGGTGGACCTCAGCACCTCGTTCCATTTGGACCACGGCAACGGCATGGATGCCTACGGCGTTGGACCTTCGCTGGGATGTGGTGCGCCAGCTCTCATGCATGACGGACATTTGGTGTTTCCATACTGCTATCAAGACTATAAGATACTCGATAACGGCCCGCTACGCTTTACCGTTGAGTTAATCTATGCACCCAATGCCAACAGCATTACGGAGCATCGCATCATCAGCCTCGATAGAGGGTCACACTTCAACCGCATGACGGTGTGGTATGACGGTATCAAGGAACCCATAACGCTAGCCACCGGCATCGTGCTGCACAACAGCGACCAGCCGATACTCACCAAGCAATATGTGCTGTATGCCGACCCAACAGACAATCCGACGGTACACCAGTCGCAGATTTATGTAGGCACCCTGTTTCCACAAAGTGTTGACGAAACGTTCCTGCTGAAGGGCAAACTCGACCACGCCCTCGGACTGATACGCAACTATACTGGCACGCCCTATACCTATTATTTTGGATCGGCCTGGAGTGGTTACGACATCCGTTCGATGGCCCAGTGGCAACTTACTGCCAACGAGTTCCTGCAACTACTTGCCCAACCGATAAAGTTCATCATTAAATAGCTAAGCATATGAAAAGAGTGTTTATCCTCCTGGCAGCTGCCATGCTGCTGTTGCCTACATCGGCAGCCAAGAAGAAACAGACAGTACAGCAGACTGACCGTGAATACTGGTGCGAACTGGCCTACAAGATGGCACAGCCCGTGCTGGAGAACATGTCCAAGGGTGAGTTGCAGAAGAACATGAAGACAGAGTTCTCGCCGTCCTTCGACAACCGCGACCGTAGCGTGGTCTATATGGAGACCTTCGGACGTCTGATGGCAGGCATTGCTCCTTGGCTGACCTTACCTGATGACGACACGGCAGAAGGCAAGCAGCGCCGTCAGTTGCGCGAATGGGCTTTAGCCAGCTATCAACATGCCGTAAACCCGGAGAGTGCTGACTATCTTTGCTGGGGACGTGCGGGACAGAACCTGGTGGATGCCGCATATATCGCCGAGTCTTTCCTACGAGCCTACGACGCACTCTGGCTACCTCTTGACCAGCAGACCAAGCAACGTTATATCAAGGAGTTTCAGAAACTACGCAGGATAGATCCGCCCTATACCAACTGGCTACTATTCTCTTCTGTTATTGAAGGGTTCATCGCCAAAGCGACCAACCGTCAAGGCTATGATGAGTACAGAGTCAACAGTGCCTGTCGCAAGGTGGAAGAATGGTACGTAGGCGATGGTTGGTACGCTGATGGTCCTGTTTTTGCCTTCGACTACTACAGTAGCTATGTCTTCCATGCCATGTATTTGGAGACGCTGCAAGCCATGGTAGACGCCAAGGTCAACAGCCGTCTGGACTACCAGAAATACTATGACCGCGCCTTAAAGCGTGCACAAAAATTCAGTATTATCCTGGAACGCTTCATCTCGCCGGAAGGCACGTTTCCTGTCATCGGACGCAGCACGCCATACCGCATGGCTGCCATGCAGCCACTGGCTTTGATGGCATGGTATCAGAAACTGCCTGCCGACCTGAGCAACGGACAAGTGCGCGCAGCCCTCACGAAGGTATTCCACCGCATGTTCGACCAACAGCAAAACTTCAACGATGCCGGCTATCTCACCATTGGCTTCTGCGGTCATCAGCCAGAAACAGCCGACTGGTACACCAACAATGGTTCGCTCTATATGACCTCGCTATCGTTCATGCCGTTAGGTCTTCCCGCTGACCATGCCTTTTGGACGGATGCACCACAGCCATGGACACAAATGAAGGCTTGGGGTGGACAGTCCTTCCCTAAAGACCACCGTTGGGGAGACGATATCCAAACACGCGACAAATGGTAATTACATATTTTCGTTTTTATATTAACAAACGTACGAATTAATTGAGAATTAGGAATTAAGAATTAAGAATTTTTTTGTATCTTTGCACACAAATCAGAGAAGATACGACATGAACAAGCCCTTAACCCGCCTTTTGCCCCTCGCCCTTGTGGCCCTTTTCCTCTTAGGAGGACTGCTTCCGTCGTTGACATCTTGTCAGCGTCAAACCACCAGTTCCAAGGGTGTCAAGGACTCGTTGAACGCATTGTTGGCTGATAGTATGATCTATCAGCGAAAGAAGCTTCACAATCCGGAAGCGTTGATGGCATTGATTGACAGCCTCGAAGAGGTTGGCATCATTGGTGTGATACAAGCCAACTATGAACGAGGATATGTCTGCAAAGATCAGGGCCAACAACGCCAGTCGGAGAACTATTGGAAGAAAGCCGTCAATGGTGAGATTCGCAATCGAGCAGAAGAGCGGGCCTTCTTCCTTGCATCGGCCATGCTGACGAATCTTTATCAGGTTAACCACAACTTCGAGGCTGCCCTCAGACAATCAATCAAGACGCTAAGCAAGATGAAGCAGTCGGACTTGGTAAAACCAAGACTGATTGGCGTTCAATTGAGTGACATCGGCATCTGCCAACTGAAGATGCGACGCTACGAAGAAGCCGGCAAGAGCTTTTCAGAGGCGTATCAATATTTTCTGAAAGGTATTCCAACAGATACAACCTATCTGACTTATGAGAACAGCCTGGCATGTGTCAACAACAGCACGCTTTTCTACCTGGATGCCAAACTCTATGATAATGCTATCCTGATGATAGCTCGTCTTGACACCTTGTTGGCAATGTATAAAGACAGTCCATATTGTCGTCAGAAATATTATGATGCCCAATATGCCCGTCGTTGCAACTTCATGGCACGTGCCCTATTGGGACAAGGCAATAAGGAAGAGGCTAACAAACAGTTCGATATCTATCAGTCAACGGAATGTTATAAGAGTGGTAGGGAACACGCTCCCGGCGAATACCTGATGGCTGCCCACCGCTATGCAGAGGCCACAGAGGCCTATGCTGATATAGAGGACCAAATACGCAAGAGAGTTGGCAAACCCTCGCTCGACATCATCCAGCAGTATCTGTTTCCCAAATTTCGCGCCAATGCTGGTGCGGGTTATAAAGACAGTGCATTGGCAGTCGGTTTGCGTATCTTCGACTACCTTGACTCTGCGATAGTCTGGCAGAAGCAAGACGATGCCGCTGAACTCGCCACCATCTATGAGACACAAGAGAAGGATCGCCATATCGCCGAACAGGAGGTGACGCTTTCCAAACAACGCTACAGTGCAATGGCCATCCTCTTTGCCCTCATCGTGCTGGCACTCGCCATCTTCATCTTCTTCCGTCATCGTGCTGCCAAACGTCTTGAAGTGGCTCATCAAGAGCTGAAGGAAGCCTATGATCAGTTGGAGGAGACAACAGCTGTCAAAGAACGTATTCAGAGTGAACTGCGTATTGCCCGTGATATCCAGATGTCGATGGTACCCCACGAATTCCCTCAGCGCAAGGGTCTGGACATGTATGGTTCAATGACGCCTGCCAAGGAGGTTGGTGGCGACCTCTATGGCTATATCCAGCAAGGCAACAATCTCTATTTCTGCATAGGCGATGTGAGTGGCAAGGGCGTGCCAGCATCATTGTTTATGGCACAAGCCACGCGCCTCTTCCGCACGCTGGCCTCCCAGGGTATGAAGCCTGCAGATATCTGTACGCAGATGAATGATGCGTTGTCCGGTGAGGATAACGTCAGTGGCATGTTTGTCACTTTCTTCTTGGGACTCATCGACCTCACGACAGGTCATCTCGCCTTCTGTAATGCAGGCCACAATCCTCCTGTCATCGGAGGTGGAGAGCATCGTGGCGACTTCCTCAAGATGGAGTCGAATGCACCTATTGGCTTATGGCCTGGCCTGCAGTTTGTGGGTGAGGAAATCGACACCATCATGAATCGCCCATTATTCCTCTATACCGATGGCCTCAACGAGGCAGAGAACCATGAGTTGAAGCAGTTTGGCGAGGAACAGATGCTGGCTTTCCTCAGAAAAGGAGAATTCAAAGATAGTCGTGATGTCATTGAACGGATGGCTGCTGAAGTGGAACGCCACAGGGACGGTGCCGAGCCCAATGATGACCTGACTATGATGTGCATGAAGGTAACCAATGGTTAAGGCGTTGAATCAGGAGACACAGGATTTCATCAGCTCTCATCAGGACGATGATGTGCGACAGCTGGCACTACAGGGCACCAAGAGCCCTGCAGTGGATATGCCGATGGCGCTTCAGCAGATAGCGGGCAGGCAGACGGCACGTCGCAAGTTGCCTACATGGGCGGCTGTCGAGGGCATCCTCTATCCTCCTCACCTTAATATGGAACAATGCTCGTCAGAGCAGGCGGCTCGCTATAAGGCGCAAGTCGTCAATGGCTTATGCGCCGACCACGAGTCCTTTATCGACTTGACGGGAGGTTTCGGTGTCGACTTCTACTGGATGTCGCAAGGCTTTAGTCGTCGTTGCTATGTCGAACAAAACGACGTGCTCTGCGACATAGCGGAGCATAATTTCCACCTACTCAACCTCTCCTGCTCTGTAAATCGAGGCAACGCATCAGCTTTTCTCTCCGATGTTGTGCCTGCCACCATCATATTCCTCGACCCAGCCCGTCGCAACGAGCACGGAGGACGCACCTACGGCATTGCCGACTGCACGCCCAATGTATTGGAACTGTTGCCATTGTTGATGCAGAAAGCGCATCGTGTGATGCTCAAACTCTCGCCTATGCTCGACTGGCGAAAGGCTATAGAAGATATCGAGCAGGCAGCCTCAACGCATCAAGTTTTCGTTCATGAGGTACATATCGTCAGTGTCGACAACGAGTGTAAAGAGCTCTTGATGGTGCTGGGTAAGGAACCTGTAGAGGGTTTGCGACTGGTTTGCGTTAACAATGATAGCATCTTCGAGGTCACCCCAAAGCCTCAAACTTACAGTACTAAGATTTCAAACTTACAGTACGAAGACGTCAAACTTACAGTACTAAGTCGTCGTACTGAACAAGAATCGGCAGATGCTTTCCTGTTTGAACCTAACGCTTCCATCATGAAGGCCGGTTGTTTCGATGAGGTGGCTCGTCGCTTTGGCGTTCGTCCCGTTTCCATCAACTCGCATCTCTTCCTTTCTCCTATTGAAATCCATGATTTCCCTGGGCGACGCTTTCGTATTGTCTCCATTTCTTCCATGAATCGCCAGGAGCTGAAAAGGTCGCTTATTGGCATCGAACGCGCCAATATCACCGTTCGCAACTTCCCTTTAAGTGTCGATCAGCTGCGCAAGAAACTGCGACTGAAAGATGGTGGCGACACCTTTATCTTTGCCACGACCAATGCTGACAACGCCCATCAGCTCTTTATTTGCCGTAAAATTGGTTAAATATTTGGGCGTTTCGTGCTTTTTCGTTACCTTTGCAAGATAATAAACATATTCAGCATGTCATCAGTAGAGATAAGGAAGGTCACTACCAGAAAGGAGCTCGACGCATTCATCCAGTTGCACTACGACCTGTATCGTGGCAACCAATATGATGCTCCCAACCTGTACAGCGACGAGGTGCATACGTTGAGTAAGGACAAGAATGCCGCCTTCGAATTTTGCGAGGCAGAATATTTCCTGGCCTACAAGGACGGAAAGGTTGTAGGGCGTATTGCAGGCATCATCAACCATCGCGCCAACGACCGTTGGGAGCGTAGCAGTGTGCGTTTTGGCTGGATAGACTTCATCGACGACCAGGAAGTGTCTGGTGCTTTGCTGGATGCTGTGGCCCATTGGGGACGTTCAAAGGGTATGACTGAGATGATTGGTCCGCTGGGCTTTACGGATATGGATCCCGAAGGTATGTTGATCGAGGGCTTCGAAGAATTGGGCACGATGGCAACCATCTACAACTACCCCTATTATCCGCAACACATGGAACAGTTGGGTGGTTGGGTGAAAGATAATGACTACGTGGAATACAAACTCATCGTGCCTGAAGAGGGGATGCCCGAGAAGTTCCGCAAAGTTGCAGAAATGGTGATGAAGCGCTACAACCTGCACCCTATGCACCCCAAGCGCAGCCAGGTCTTTGGCAAGGAGCAATATGGTCGTAAAGTGCTCGATGTAGTCAACAAGTCGTTTGGCCATCTCTACGGCTATTCGCAGATGACGGAGCGTCAGATTGACGAGTATCTGAAGATGTGGTTCCCCATGCTCGATATGGATATGCTCTGTCTGATAGAAGACTGGAACACGCCCAATCACGACATTATTGGTGTGGGCATCTCGATTACCAATATGACGCGGGCCTTGCAGAAATGCAAGAACGGACGCCTGTTCCCCTTCGGTTGGTGGCATTGCCTTAAAGCTCTGAAATTCCACAAAGCAGAGTGTCTCGACCTGATGCTCATAGGTATCCTGCCCGAATACCAGCAGAAAGGAGCCAATGCCTTGTTGTTCTACGACCTCATCCCCATCTATCAGAAGTATGGCTTTAAGTGGGGCGAGACCAACGTCGAGATGGAAACCAACGAGAAGGTGCAAAGCCAATGGCAGTATTTGGAACATATACAGCATAAGCGCCGCAGGTGCTATAAGAAGAACTTATGAACGAAGAAAATAACATCATCGAAGAACAAGTACAGTACACTGATGACAATATACGTCACCTCAGTGATATGGAGCATGTGCGCACTCGTCCAGGTATGTATATCGGACGCCTAGGCGACGGCTCACTACCTGAAGATGGCATCTATGTACTGTTGAAGGAAGTCATTGACAACAGTATCGACGAGTTCAAGATGAAGGCGGGTGATCGTATCGAGATCACCATCGACGACAACCTGCGCGTCTCTGTCCGCGACTATGGTCGCGGCATCCCACAGGGTAAGCTCATCGAGGCTGTCAGCGTCTTGAATACGGGTGGTAAATACGACTCAAAAGCTTTTAAGAAATCCGTCGGACTGAATGGTGTAGGTGTCAAAGCCGTTAATGCCCTCAGCTCTCATTTTGAGGTGGCCTCCTATCGCGACGGCAAGGTGCGTCGTGCCTCGTTTGCCTGTGGTGTGCTGGGAAGCGACGAAACAGAGAACACGCAAGACGAGAATGGTACCTATATCTATTTTGAGCCAGACAACACGCTCTTCAAGGATTACAAGTTCCAGGATGATATCGTGGAGAATATGCTCCGCAACTATACCTATCTGAACACAGGTCTCGCCATCATGTACAATGGTCGTCGTATCCTCTCACGGCACGGACTGGAGGACCTGCTGAAAGACCGCATGACCAACGACCCGCTCTATCCGATCATCCATCTGAAGGGTGAGGACATCGAGATAGCCTTTACCCATGCTAACCAGTATGGTGAGGAATATTACTCGTTTGTCAACGGACAGCATACAACCCAGGGTGGTACTCACCAAAGTGCCTTCAAGGAGCATATCGCCAAGACTATCAAGGAGTTCTACGGCAAATATGAGTATGGAGATATCCGCACGGGTATCGTGGCAGCTATCGCCATCAACGTAGAAGAACCCGTCTTCGAAAGTCAGACGAAAATCAAGTTGGGTTCTACACTGATGGCTCCTGACGGTGAGACTATCAACAAGTATGTAGGCGACTTTATCAAACAGCAGGTTGACAACTACCTGCACATCCATCAAGATATCGCTGAGGTCATTGAAAACAAGGTCAAGGAGAGTGAACGCGAGCGCAAGGCGATGGCTGGTGTTACCAAACTAGCTCGTGAGCGTGCCAAGAAGGCCAACCTGCACAATCGCAAGCTACGCGACTGCCGTATCCATTACAGCGATGTCAAAAGCGAGCTCAAGGAGATGTCGTCGATATTCATTACCGAGGGTGACTCAGCCAGCGGTAGCATCACCAAGAGTCGCGATGTCAACACGCAGGCCGTATTCTCATTGAGAGGTAAGCCCCTCAACTCGTTCGGACTCACCAAGAAGGTGGTCTATGAGAATGAGGAGTTCAACTTGTTGCAGGCAGCCCTCGACATCGAGGAGGGTCTCGACACGCTGCGCTATAACAAGGTCATCGTAGCCACCGATGCTGATGTTGACGGCATGCATATCCGCCTGCTGATCATTACTTTCTTCCTGCAGTTCTTCCCTGAACTGATTAAGAAAGGGCATGTCTATGTTCTCCAAACTCCGTTGTTCCGAGTACGCAATAAGCGTTCGAAGATTAAGAACAAGAAGATGCTTGACGATGGCAAGAAGGGTGACTTCGTGACACGCTATTGCTATAGCGACGAGGAGCGCCAGACGGCTGTCCAGGAGTTAGGTCCTGATCCTGAGATTACCCGTTTCAAGGGTCTTGGCGAGATTTCTCCCGAGGAGTTTGCTGGCTTCATTGGTCCTGATATGCGTCTGGAACAGGTCACGCTGCATAAGAACGACCAAGTACAAAAACTTCTGGAGTATTATATGGGCAAAAACACGATGGAGCGTCAGAATTTCATCATCGACAATCTGGTCATTGAGGAAGACCGTCCTGAAGAAGATAACTACGAATAACATGAGAAAAGAGATACTTTCCATTTTACTGATGGTGATAGCATCGTTGCCTGTTCTGCATATTGGTGCCCAGTCGAAGGCGGATGCTGAACTTCAGATGCGTAAGTTACAGTTTGCCGAACAAGCTGTGAAATACTTTTATGTCGATACCGTCAACGAGACCAAGCTCGTCGAGGATGCTATCCGAGGCATGCTGGAGAAACTTGATCCTCACTCCAGCTACTCTACACCTAAGGAGGTGCAGCAGATGAACGAGCCCCTGCAGGGCAACTTCGAGGGCATTGGTGTACAGTTTAACATGGTGGAAGACACACTGCTTGTTATCCAGACCATCAGTGGCGGTCCTTCTGAGAAGATGGGCATCATGGCAGGCGACCGTATCGTTACTGTCAATGATTCGTCTATTGCAGGCGTAAAGATGGCCCGTGAGGAAATTGTTCGCCGTTTGCGTGGCCCCAAAGGTACGAAAGTACTACTGGGTGTGGTGCGACCAGGTATTGCTGACCGTCTCACCTTTACTATTACGCGCGATAAGATTCCCCTTCACAGCATCGATGCCACCTATATGCTGCGTCCTGGTGTAGGCTATATCCGCATCAGCAACTTCGGAGCCACCACCGCTGACGAGTTCCGTCAAGGGCTCAAGCAACTGCTCTCGGATGGTATGCAGACACTCGTCATCGATCTGCAGGAGAATGGTGGAGGTTATCTGCAAGCTGCCGTCGAGGTAGCCAACGAACTGCTCCACAGAGGCGATCTCATTGTCTATACAGATGGCCGAAGTTCACGACGCATGGAATATAAGGCATGGGGTGGTGGATTGTTTACTGAGGGACGTGTTATCGTGCTTGTTGACAGCTATACAGCTTCCGCAGCTGAAATTGTCTCTGGTGCAGTACAAGACCATGACCGCGGTATCATTGTAGGTCGCCGCACCTTCGGCAAGGGTCTCGTGCAGCGCCCCATCGAATTGCCTGATGGTTCACTGATCCGACTCACCATCGCCCACTACTACACCCCTTCAGGGCGTTGTATTCAGAAACCTTATGAAAAGGGAAAAAGGGAAGACTACCAGATGGATGTCGTCAATCGCCTGAAGAGTGGTGAACTGATGAGTGCTGATAGTGTGCACTTTGCAGACTCACTGAAGTACTACACACTGAAGGAACATCGTGTGGTCTATGGTGGCGGAGGTATCATGCCCGATGAATTCGTGCCCCTCGACACGATGCAATACACCAAATACCATCGTGAGTTGGCTGCCAAGTCCATCCTCCTCAATCAGAACTTGCGTTATGTTGACAACCACCGCAAGCAACTGAAGGCAGAATATCCCTCCTTTGCTGATTTCGAAAAGCGTTTTGAGGTGCCCAAACGCCTGGTAGACGGTATCATTGCCGAAGGTAAGAAACAAAAGGTGGTACCCAAGGATGATGCCGAGATGCAAAAGACGCTGCCCTATTTGAAGCAGCAACTCAAGGCACTGATTGCTCGTGACCTATGGACGATGACGGAATATTTCGCCATCATGAATGAGCAGAGCGACATTGTTCAGCGCGCTATCGCTGTTATAAATAATAAGGAGTAGACCATTGGGCCTACTCCTTTAATGGTGCAGTCTTTAGCTGTCGTAGCGCTCGACTGAGTTGATCGGGACAAGATGTCCCCTTTGCGCCACAGCGGATGCCCTCTATCTTGTGGATGACATCGTCAATCTTCTGTCCTCTCACCAGTTGGCTGATACCTTGCAGATTGCCATTACAACCACCCAGGAAAAATACCTGCTGGATAACATCGTTCTCATCGGCAGTAACGTCGATAAGTTGTGAGCAGGTACCCTGCGTCGCATACTGTACGTGTTTTGTCTTCATTGTCCTTTGTTCGTTGGGTTTCTTGGCGCAAAGATAGCGAAATCCCTACACATGTGCAAGTCTCAAGCGAAAAAAATAGAGAAAAGCTTGGCAGTTCAGAAAAATATGCGTACCTTTGCAGCCGCTTTCCGCGTAATCGCTGGCAGGAGATAACGAGTGGCCTGTTATGTTGCGCAGGAACGATAACAACAACAATTAATGGTTTTTATTAACAATGGATTTAATTAAAGTTGCTGAAGAAGCATTTGCAACCGGCAAGCAGCACCCCAGTTTCAAGGCTGGTGACACTGTAACTGTCGCTTACAAAATTATCGAGGGTTCGAAGGAGCGTATCCAGCTCTATCGTGGCGTGGTCATCAAGATCAGCGGTCATCAGGAGAAGAAGCGCTTCACTGTTCGCAAGATGTCTGGTACCGTGGGTGTTGAGCGTATCTTCCCCCTGGAGTCGCCTAACATTGAAAGCATCGAAGTGAACAAGGTTGGTAAGGTACGTCGCGCTAAGCTGTACTATCTGCGCAAGCTGACTGGTAAGGCTGCCCGCATCAAGGAGAAGCGCAGCGGTATCGTTAAAGAGTAATCTGATACTCAGAACCTACACGACATAGAAAAGAGACATTCCATCAACGGGATGTCTCTTTTCTGTTTTCGGAGGGCTCATAGTTGGTTTTAGCGTCTGCCTCACCATGCAGAGCTTCCTGAAACGACTCCCAATTCTGGAAGCCCACCAACAGCGACAGTCTGTCAAGTGTTTTGCGGTTGGGCTTCTTCAACAACTCATGTTCCACAGCTTCCAACAGTTTTCTTAGTGCGATGCGTTTCTTCTCCATATTATTCGTGAAGTTTGGTGCAAAATTACATTTTTTTTTGTAATTTTGCAGCCAGAATCTAAAGATTGTTTATCAAAATGAAAGAATTAGCCCTGAAGTACGGATGCAATCCGAACCAGAAACCCTCTCGCATCTTCATGTCAGAGGGTCAAGAACTCCCCATCGAAGTAATTAATGGTCGCCCAGGCTACATCAATTTCCTGGATGCGTTTAACGCATGGCAATTGGTAAAGGAACTCAAAGAGGCTACCGGCCTTCCTGCTGCAGCCTCGTTCAAGCACGTCAGCCCAGCTGGTGCTGCTGTTGGTTTGCCCCTGAGCGATACACTGAAGAAGATTTACTTTGTCGATGACGTGAAAGGTCTGGACGAGAGTCCTATTGCCTGTGCCTATGCCAGAGCCCGTGGTGCAGACCGTATGTCAAGCTATGGTGATTTTGTAGCATTGAGTGACACCTGCGACGCTACCACCGCCCTGCTGCTGAAGCGCGAGGTAAGTGATGGTGTGATTGCTCCTGACTTTACGGCTGAAGCCATCGAGATTCTGAAAGACAAGCGTAAGGGTACCTACAACGTCATTAAAATTGACCCGGCATACAAGCCTGAGCCCGTTGAGCGCAAGCAGGTGTTCGGAATTACTTTTGAGCAAGGCCGCAACGAAATCAAGCTGGACGATCCCACCCTGTTTGAGAACATCCCCACACAGAATAAGACCTTCACTGCTGAAGCCAAACGCGACCTGATCATCGCCCTGATCACGCTGAAATATACACAGTCCAACTCCGTCTGCTATGTGAAGGACGGACAGGCTATCGGCATCGGTGCCGGACAGCAGAGTCGCATCCACTGCACGCGCCTGGCCGGACAGAAGGCCGACATCTGGTGGCTGCGCCAGCATCCGCGTGTGCTCAGCTTGCCCTTCGTGCCTGGCATCCGCCGTGCCGACCGCGACAACACCATCGACGTATTCCTCTCGGAAGAAGAGCACGACGACGTGCTGCGCGACGGCGCATGGCAGCAGTTCTTCACCAGCCAGCCACAGCCCCTCACCATGCAGGAGAAGAAAGAGTGGATAGCCCAGAATACGGGCGTGAGCCTGGGCAGCGACGCCTTCTTCCCCTTTGGCGACAACATCGAGCGTGCACACAAGAGCGGCGTGCAATACATTGCACAGGCTGGCGGCAGCGTGCGCGACGACCACGTCATCATGACCTGCGACAAGTATGGCATCGCCATGGCCTTCACCGGCGTCCGCCTCTTCCACCATTAACCCCTCGGCAGCATGGACGATTTTCAGCAAATACTTGAGAATGGCATCTCCTTCGGCCGTGGTGGCGACCGCCGCAATGCCAATGATGGCAAGGTGAAGACAAAGGCCAAGAAGAAGCAGTACATCACCGGTGCCCACGGCAGCGGTTCAGCTCGTCAGAAGGCCAAATACCGCGAGCAACGCGCCAACCGCCACCACAAGTGAGTGCAAGAAGGGGGAGTGAAAAGGAGTGAAAAGACAATAGTTCATACGCTAAACTATCGTCCTTTCACTCCTTTTCACTCCCCCCGTTTATAGTCCACTCGACCGATGCAGCCGCTCCAGGTTGCCGTCCCATAGGTCGTGGAGGTCGTCGAGGTCTTCGGCGTAAGTGTAGTCCGTGACGCACAGGCACACCTGCTCGGTCAGTTCACTTCGGCCGATGCGCATCTCCCAGTAGGCATCCGGGTCGGGCTCGTCGGTCCAGCGCAAGCGGATATGGCTGTTCTTTTGGCGGTCTTCAATACGAGCATACAGGGTGTGGTGGTCGCCCCACAAGTCGCCCCATGTCAGTTCCAATATGCCATCCTTCTCGTTCACTCGGTCGGCAATCCATCGCTCCAGGCCGTGGTCGGTGCTCATCAGGCTCCACAGGATGTCGGGCTTGCGGGCATTCAGCGGGTATTCTAATACAAGTTTTTGCTTCTTATTGTCCATGAGGTCAGTATCTTTTCTAAAACAAGTGGTTTACTATTGG
>JAEEGL013979670.1_pt1 | contig 17771 bp, 11 predicted proteins | sample 9134231 | NCBI WGS metagenome assembly JAEEGL01 (sample SAMN16246548, study PRJNA631951) | gut metagenome | biome: gut microbiome; feature: rumen; material: fiber-attached | host: Bos | place: Iran: Karaj | collected 2018-10 | reverse complement strand
TTTCCGGGCTTTTGCATAATATATGGGGCTCGGAGAATGTGGGCTTTCATCTTTCTGATAATATAGTTACCCTCGATACCTCTAAGGAGCTTGAAGCTGATGAAATAAAAAGACTTGAAAGAAGCGCCAATAAAGTCATATACGATAATATACCGGTTGAATGCAGATATTATGAACTTTCAGAGCTTAGCGCTATCGAGTATCGCAGCAAGAAAGAGCTTAAGGAGGATGTGAGGCTCGTCACCATCCCAGGGGTAGATGTGTGCGCCTGCTGTGCCCCTCATGTGTCACGTACCGGCGAGATCGGTATCATCAAGATAATAAAGGCGATCAGGTATAAGGGAGGAATGAGATTTACCTTCCTGGCCGGATGCCGCGCTTATGATCATATTACCGCCCTGCAGGATATGACGGATAACGTATCGCATCTCCTTTCTGTAAGCTCTGACAAGCTGGATGAAGCAGTGAGCCGTCTGATGAAGGAAAATGAAGAATATAAGATAAAGCTTAAAAACGCGGCCGCGGCAAAACTCGGGCAGGAGATTAAGGCTCTTTCAAAGGATTCACGCAATGCGGTCCTTTTTACGGATCCGATAGATAATATCGTTCAGAGAAATGCAGTCAATGATCTCGCAAGATCCCATGCCGGAGTCTGCGCTGTTTTTTCATCGGACGGAGCCGGAGGCTATAATTATATACTCTCATATCCTGAAGGCGATGCAAGAGATATAGCAAAGCTTATGAAAGAAAAGCTCACATCAAAGGGCGGAGGCTCAAAGGATATGATACAGGGCAATGTAAAGGCATCGGAAGAGGAAATAAGAAGAGTCCTTGATTTTCAAAATGAATAGTGGTAGTATTTAGTCGTTTTCTGGAGCGGATGAGTTCTTCATCTGTGATCCCAACGCATTCATTCATTTTTTCTGTTGTTTTTATCTTTTTTTTGTAATTCCAAAGGAGAACTGAATAGCTATGAAAGATGATATTAAAGTCATGGCGCGGGCTTTATGCATAATGAGCCTGACGCTTATTGTCAATCTTGTTTTTCTGCACCTTATCATTTATGCTGCGCCTCAAAACGGAATAGAGGCGATAGATGCCGCAGGACGCGAGGTGAGATTTGACGGTGATGGAAACGCCGTAAATGTCGGACCGGTCAGGTTCTTGTTTGACACAGACAGACTGAATGACGGAGAGATGTATCTTTATGATGACGGAGAAAGCGATCTTTTAAATCCTGTGGAGGATGGAGAATATGATCTTTTCCCGGAGCACAAAGACGCGGCGGTCTCTTTTTATAAAAGATCGCCGGAGGAGGATGATGCATCCTTTTTGGGCACTTATCATGTGAGCTTTAAGGAAGGCATATTTGAGGCTCCCAAGGCTCAGATCACGGAATGTGAAGAGGGTATTCTTGTCACTGTTTATCCCCTGGACAATTCCTTTGTGTACTGTGAAATAAACGGACCAAAGAACGGAGAGCTCGAAGAGATAACGGAGAAAACAGATTTTCTGCTGGATACGGACGGAGAATACCAGATCGCTGTTTATGGCGAGGACGGACTTGGACACAGGACCTATGCGGATATCCCTTCCAGCATTGTGCTCGACCGGACCGGACCTGTGATATCAGCTTCGGAAGCCGAGATCAAAGAGGACAGGCTTTCATTGCTCCTTAGCGCAGCAGATGACCTCTCGGGACTTTCCCAGGTCACTGTTTCAAAAGGAAATACAGTGCTTTACCGGGGAACCGGAAATAAAGAGAAGGTGATCATCGACATATCACGACTGCCATACGGCACCAGCAGATATGACATTACGGCATATGACAATGCCTCCAATGTAACTGATGAATACTTTACGGTCGAAAAGAAGGACGATAAAGCCCCTGAGCTTACATTAAAAGGAGCATCCGATAAAGGAGTATACGGACGCGAAGTGAAGATCGACGCAGAGGCATCCGACGACTCCGGCAAAGAATGCGTTCTTAAGGAGACTGTGTCTGTCTATGATCTTTCGGGAAAATACGAAGGAGAGGAGACATATGATAAGAAAAGCCTGACATTTGATAAAAGCGGGATATACATCATCCGCGCCGAGGCTTCAGATGAGACAGGCAATAAGACGGCACGAAGTCTGGCTTTTGCCATAGACAGAAAATCTCCGGTCATCAGGGGCCTTGTGGGTCTGAACGGCAGCAGCCTGAAAAGCTTTATGATAAAAAACACCGAGGAGCTGGCATACGACGACAGCATGGTACAGGTAAAGATGATCCTGAACGGTATGGATTATAATGGTGAAAAGATCACAAAGGCCGGGAAATACAGGCTTGTCCTCAAAGCGTCTGACGAGCTTGGGAATACCAACACGGAAGACATCGGCTTTGAGATAAGGAATTAAATTTGATATACTTGTTGGCATCTGAAACAGGAGAAGGGATCAATGTACAGAGACAATACAAAGGTAATACATATCGGTGACAGAGTCATCGGCGGAGGCAATCCGATACTCATCCAGTCCATGACAAATACCAAGACAGCGGATATTACGGCGACTGTAAAGCAGATATCCGAGCTTGAAGAAGCCGGCTGTGACATAGTCAGGTGTACGGTGCCGGATGAGGACTCGGCCAGGGCGATATCCGAAATAAAGAAGCATATCCATATACCGCTGGTAGCGGATATTCATTTTGACTACCGGATGGCTGTTATGGCAATTGAAAACGGAGCCGATAAGATCAGGATCAATCCCGGTAATATTGGCGGCGAAGAGAAGCTGCTTAAGGTCGTGTCTGCTGCAAAAGAAAGAGGGATCCCCATACGGGTCGGAGTGAACTCCGGATCTCTCGAAAAGGAAATTGTTGACAGGTACGGCGGCGTTACAGCTGAGGGAATAGTCGAATCTGCGCTGGATAAGGTGCATATGATAGAAAATGCCGGATATGAGAATATCGTAGTATCCATAAAGTCATCAGACGTGATGATGGCGGTTAAGGCCCATGAGGCATTGGCTCCGGAATGTCCCTATCCTTTGCATGTAGGCATCACGGAGGCGGGTTCTTTAGTTTCCGGAAATATAAAATCCGGTGTCGGCATAGGCATAATCCTTTATGAAGGAATAGGAGATACCATCCGTGTATCCCTTACCGGTGATCCGGTAGAAGAGGTAAAGAGCGCGCGTATCATCCTGAGATCCCTTGGACTTCTGAAAGGAGGGGTTGAGATAGTATCCTGTCCCACCTGCGGGCGTACCGACATAGATCTTATTGCCCTTGAGGGCAGGGTAGAAAAGATGCTGACAAAATACAGGGATCTGAATATTAAGGTAGCCGTGATGGGCTGTGCCGTGAACGGACCCGGAGAAGCCAGGGAGGCTGACATTGGTGTAGCCGGAGGGCGCGGCGAGGGCCTTATCATCAGAAAGGGTGAAGTGATAAGAAAGGTCCCTGAGGCTGATATAGTGGGGGCATTGGAAGATGAGCTCAAAAAAGCCTTTCTTTGATGTTTTTCCCGCATACAGCCCTGAATCTCAGGAAATAAGGGAGATGCTGTCCGATACAGCGGTCACCGGTATCAGCATGGCATCGGACAGATCGATGATAGAGGTCAGTATCTCCTGTCCTCATCCTGTTCATATCAAGGACATATATGCCGTACAGAAGGAGCTTGCAAGGAGTCTTGACAGCAAAGGCAGGGTGAAGGTAAAGCTGCATGAGCATTTCGTATTATCTTCACAGTATAATGCAGCCAATTTTTATGATGAATTCAAGGGCAGCATCTCGTACGGTATGAAGGCTGATCAGCCTGTCATGTTTTCAGTATACCAAAAAGCAAAGAAGAGATTTGAGGATAACGATCATCTTACGGTGACTCTTGAGGATACGATTGTAGCTCATGAACTTGCAGAAAGACTGAGAGATTATCTGACAGGGATCTTTTCTGATAAGGCAGGGCTTTCTTTTTCTGTAAAGATAGATTATGAGAAACCTGAGCCCTCGCCTGAAAGACTTGAAGCGGAAAAGAGGATAAGACAGGAGATAGCTGTGATATCTGAAAGAGCGCAGCAGGCAGCTCAAAAGCCGGCAGCTCCAAAGCAGACGAAACAGTACCGCAAGCCATCAGGAGACAGCTACAGGAATAAGCAGGGCTATGCAAAAGGCAGCGCCAATACGGATGATCCTGCGGTCATCTATAAGAGGGACGTACAGGAGCAGTCCATTCCTATTTCGGATATCGATACAGAGCAGGGCGAGGTCACCATAAGGGGAGAGGTCATATCCTATGAAGATAAGGAAGTAAGAGAAGGCACTCTCCTTATGATGAAATTTGATATCACGGATTATACCGATACAATAGGCGTCAGGATTTTTCCTCCGATTGAGCTCGGCAAAAAGCTCAGAGAAGATATAGCAGTCGGTAAGTTTCTTAAGATCAGGGGTGTCTTTTCCCTTGGAAAGCATGATCATGAACCGACACTCGGAATGGTCAGCGGGATTCGCAAGATCGAAGATTTCAGACAAAAGCGAGAGGACAATGCGGTAAGAAAGCGGGTGGAGCTGCACTGCCATACCAAGATGAGCAATATGGACGCGGTAGATGACGTATCGGATGTGCTGAAGACTGCTGACAGATGGGGCTGGGACGCTATAGCCGTAACGGATCATGGCTCTGTACAGGCCTTTCCTGCTGCTAATCATACAAAGCTTAAGAATAAAGACTTTAAGATCATATATGGTATGGAAGCCTATATGGTCGATGATATGAAGACTGCTGTGGATGTGTCAGGAGATCCGGATCTTACCGTGCCGCATATGCTGGATGATACCTACTGCGTCTTTGATATTGAGACCACAGGCTTTTCTCCCGTGCATAACCGTATCATAGAGATAGGAGCGGTCATAGTACAGGACGGAAAGATCGTTGACAGCTTTGATGAATTCGTAAATCCCGAATGTCCTATACCCTACAGGATCACCAAGCTTACGACTATCACAGACAACATGGTACGGGATGCCGATACCATAGATAAGGTGCTCCCGAGATTTCTGGAGTTTTCACGGGGCGCAGCAATGGTAGGACACAATGTCACCTTTGATATCTCGTTTATTGCCGAGAATGCAAAGAGACTGGGGATACCGTTTGACAGGGTATATGCGGATACCCTGATGCTGTCAAGATCCATGCTCCCGAGACTTGGAAGGTTTACTCTGGACAGGGTGGCAAAGGAATTAGGGGTAGTGCTTACCCAGCATCACAGGGCCGTGGATGACGCGACTGCCACCGGCGGCATATGGGTAAAGCTTTGCGAGATGATGAAGGATCAGGGGATAGAGGAGCTTATGGAAGCCAGAGATAAGCTTTCTCTTTCTGATGAAGTGATGCAGCACCTCATGCCTTTTCATGTTACGCTGCTTGCAAAAAATGAGACCGGAAGGGTGAATCTTTACAGGCTCGTTTCGTTATCCCATGTGAAATATTTCGGCGGGACCTATGAGAAGGTGCCGCGTATCCCGAAGAGTGAACTCATAGCGCATCGTGAAGGACTGCTTTTGGGCAGCGCCTGCGAAAGAGGGGAGCTTTACAGATCCCTTATTGAGGACAGACCTGAGCAGGAGATAGCAAATATCGTAAGTTTTTATGATTTTCTTGAGATACAGCCGGTCTCCAACTATCTTTCGCTCATTTCCAAGGACAATGATATCAATTCGAAAGAGGATATAGAGGAGATCAATCGCAGGATAGTCGAGCTTGGGGAGCATTGGGGCAAGCCGGTATGCGCCACCGGGGATGTGCATTTCATCGATCCCGAAGACGAGATCTACCGCAGGATAATAAAATTCAAGCCGGATGATAAACGCACCTTTGAAGCGCCTCCTCTCTATTTAAGGACAACTGATGAGATGCTGGAGGAGTTTCAGTTTCTCGGCTCTGATAAGGCAAGGGAGGTCGTAATAGAAAATACCAATCTTGTGGCGGATATGATCGACCGCATCAAGCCCGTGCGTCCTGACAAATGTCCGCCGGTCATCGAGCACTCGGAGGAAACATTAAGGGAGATCTGCGAAAAGAGGGCGCATGAACTTTACGGAGAAGAGCTTCCGGAAGAAGTGCAGAAGCGGATGGATACGGAGCTTAAATCCATCATAGGAAACGGCTATGCCGTCATGTATATCATAGCCCAGAAGCTGGTCTGGAAGAGCAATGAGGACGGATATCTTGTCGGGAGCAGAGGCTCTGTAGGCTCATCCTTCGCAGCCTATCTCGCGGGGATCACCGAGGTCAATTCCTTAAGACCGCATTATCTGTGTCCCAAATGCAGATATTCCGATTTTGATTCCGAAACAGTGCTTAAGTATCATGAAGAAAACACCTGCGGTATTGACCTTCCGGATGCTGTCTGTCCGGTCTGCGGTGAAAAGCTTCAAAAGATGGGCTTTGATATCCCGTTTGAAACCTTCCTTGGATTCAAAGGTGACAAGGAGCCTGACATAGACCTTAATTTCTCTTCGGATTATCAGTCTAAATCACATAAGTATACAGAGGTCATCTTCGGCGCCGGACACGCTTTCAGGGCGGGGACGATAGAAACACTCGCGGACAAGACGGCCTACGGATATACCAAAAAATACTATGAAGATAAGATGGTCAATGTGCGGTCGGCCGAGCTTGACAGACTGGCAAGGGGATGCACAGGCGTCTTAAGGACCACAGGCCAGCATCCGGGCGGAGTCATCGTTCTGCCGCATGGTGAGGAAATAGATACCTTTACTCCCATACAGCATCCTGCCGATAAAATGGAGGATCCGACGGTCACCACGCATTTTGATTTCCATTCTATAGACCATAATCTTCTGAAGCTTGATAACCTCGGACACCAGGATCCGGAAATGATAAAGTTTCTTCAGGATATCACCGGGATAGATCCAAGGGAGATACCTCTGGATGATAAAAAGGTAATGACTCTTTTCAAGGATACCTCTGCCCTGGGTATCACGAGTGCCGATATAGGAGGCACGCCCAACGGATCGATGGGACTTCCGGAGTTTGGCACTGATAATGCGATAAAGATGGTAATGGATGCAAAGCCTGAGAACTTCACTGATCTTGTCAGGATTTCCGGACTTGCCCATGGTACTGAGGTGTGGTCACATAATGCCGAGGATCTGATAAAGAACGGTACAGCTACTCTCTCTACCTGTATCTGCTGCCGTGATGATATAATGCTCTACCTTATCGGTAAAGGACTGGACAGCCAGGTTTCCTTCAAGATAATGGAGAATGTCCGGAAGGGAAAGGTGGCAAAGGGCGGCTGTAAAGAGTGGGAAGACTGGAAAAAGGAAATGACGGAGCATGGCGTGCCTGACTGGTATATCATTTCCTGCCAGACGATACAGTATATGTTCCCGAAGGCGCACGCCGCGGCTTATGTAATGATGGCAGTGAGGATAGCCTGGTTTAAGGTATACAAGCCTCTTGCGTATTACTGCGGTTATTTTTCCGTAAGAGCGGACGGCTTTTCCTATGAGAAATGCTGCCAGGGACCTGCCATGCTGGCTGAGCTTATCGATGAATACAGGGCATTGGAAAAAAGGCTAAAGGAAGAGAGAAAGAAGCTTAAGGATACGGAAAAGAAAGAACTCCGCGATATGAGGATAGTGCAGGAGATGTATGCGCGAGGATTCGAATTCTGCCGCATCGATCTGTATAAGGTCTCCGCAAGACGTTTTCAGATAGTAGACGGTAAGATCATGCCTGCGCTTTCTTCTATTACTGCGATAGGCGCCAAGGCGGCTGACTCCATCATTTCCAACCTTATATCTTCTCCGGCGAAAGGCCCCTTCCTTTCCAAGGAGGATTTCTGCCAGAGAAGCGGGGCATCGTCAGCAGTGGCTGACAGGCTTTTGGAGCTTGGGATACTGGATGAGCTTCCGGAGACAAACCAGCTGTCCCTTTTTGACTTATAGCAAAACGGTGCGTTTCTTAACGATCAGGTTTTGAAACTGCGTCAGGAGTTTTGGACCGGTACTCCGCGTGATTCTTGATTTTTCCATAAAAATCAATTATCGTATTCGATATTGAGTGATTATTTCTCTGGCACTTCAGGTATAGGAGCCGGATACCGTCAGCGACTGTGTTTTAGCCGCTTACAGGATCGGTATCCTTTGTCCTAAGGGTATCACTTGCGGTGGATTCCTTGGGAAGCGGACGGAGAATGTCAGATTATAAACCAGCGATTACAGAGGAGAATCAAATAGATGGAAGAGAATAAAGAAAAGAAAAAGCGCAACAGGAGAAGACACTACCGCGGCAAAAATACTGATAAGCCAAAGGATCAGGAGCAGCTCGCAGCAGCGGAAGCGCCTGAAAAAAAGCAGGAAAAAGGCGAAAAGCATGATAAAGCCGGGAAAAAGGACCGCCGCGACCGTCAGGGCAAACGTGGAAAGAATGAAGAAAAAAGACCTGTAGCAAAGGCTGAGCCGGCTGAGGAGACGGAAGCCGAAGACAAAGGCAGTAAGCTTAAGCATGAGGCGGCTGAGATCATATTCGAGTTCACCTGGGCCGATGCCTGGGGACTGTACGGTACAGGATATCATATCGTGATAAAGGATAATCCTGATAAGATATATCTGTCATGGTCTGTGGATCTTGGCTATGATGAGATAAAGATAGGCGGCAGGCTTCAGGACTTTCTGGAGGATATGAGAAAATGCGGACTTTCCTCCTGGGATGGCAGAAGATATACAAGACCCGGCATATTTGACGGTGATACCTGGTCTGTCAAGGTCAACAGCCTCAGGCTGAAATGCGAAGCGCAGGGCACGAACGAGTATCCGGAGGAATGGAAGCAGTTTCTGAAATGCCTTCATGAGAACTGGAAGATCCCGGTTTCAAAGCGTGAACAATGGTGCTGAGAAATCCTGAAATATCTTAAAAATGAGGATCGGTGCCTTCGGCGAAAGTGTTTTATTTTGCTTACAGTTATGTTATAATTCATCAAAGTACTTTTTTAGAGAGGGGTAAGATATGCTAGCTGCTTTAATGCCACTTTTTGACAAGAACATGATGACATGCGCATATTCCGTATTTGCGCAGAAGGAAAACCTGCTGATCACTCCTTCAGCTGCAGGCTCAGGAAGATATGACGGAGCAGGTTATGTCACAGGTCTCGACATAGTTGACTCGACCGGAATAGATACTCTGTCCGGAAGCCGGGAGGTTTTCATCGAGGTAAATGATATCTCGATCTTTGCTGATCTTGATTCCCAATGCAATGCTCCGCATGACAAGCTGGTGCTCCTTATGGGACCCGATATCACTCCCGAAGAGAATTATGTCAGACGTCTTGCAGCGTTGAAGAATTCCCATTACAAGCTGGCCATCAGGAATCTTCCGATAGATAAATTTGAGGAGTACAGGGTCATATTAAAGCTTATGGACTATATCTTCCTCGATCATAAGAAGATCAAGATCCAGGTAGCGAGGGTTTATTTCCAGACACAGTTCCCCAATCTGAAGCTCGTCGGAGTTAACGTAGACTCCCAGGAGGATTATGAGAAGCTGACCAAGGACGGCGGATACAGTCTTTATGAAGGAGATTTCTTCAGGCTTCCCAAGACCTCTGGAGACAGAGAGCTGGCTCCTTTGAAGATGAACTACCTCGAGCTGCTCAATATAGTTAATGACATAGACTTTGACCTTACAAAGGCAGCTGATATCATCCAGAATGACGCAGCACTTGTGGTATCGCTTCTTGAAATAGTTAATCATATGGCAATGAATTCGGAGATCACTTCCGTAAGGCATGCAGCAGCGATGCTGGGACAGAAGGAGCTGAAGAAGTGGATCAATACGGCTGTCACCAAGGAGCTCTGCGCTGACAAGCCTTCAGAGATCACCCGTATTTCTATGCTCCGCGCCAAGTTTGCCGAGAACCTTGCCGAGCTGTTTGGTATAAGCGGTCTTGCTCAGGAGCTTTTCCTTACCGGAATGTTCTCAGTGCTTGATCTTATGCTCGATAAGACCATGGAGGATGCACTTTCACTTGTGAATATTTCCAAGACTATCGATGCAGCTCTTCTCAGGAGAGAAGGCGAGCTCGGAGAGGTACTTTCTTTCATAGAAGAATATGAGACGGCTTCCTGGCAGGAAGTATCCAGACAGATGGTCCTGAGAAACATTGATATGGATGCAGTTTACTCTGCATATCTTGATTCTCTCAGATGGTTTAAGGAGCTTTTGACAGTATGATAAAAAAATAATTCTTGCAAAAGGTATATGGGTCTGTTAATATACCTTTTGTGCGGCTCGTTGGTCAAGCGGTTAAGACGCCGCCCTCTCACGGCGGAAACAGCGGTTCGATTCCGCTACGAGCTATTGGGAAGTCCCGAAGATGAGCAGCATCTTCGGGATTTTTATATGTTAACTGTTTTTCATAGGAGGTTTTACAGTTATGCAAGGAACATTTTGGGCACTGGTGCCGCCGATAGTCGCTATCGTACTGGCTCTTATCACGAAGGAGGTGTACAGCTCTCTCTTCATAGGGATAATCGTCGGAGGGCTGTTTTATTCCAATTTCAGCTTTGTGGGGACGTTGGATCATATATTCACTGACGGACTCATAGCCTCACTTTCTGATCCCTATAACGTGGGTATCATCATTTTCCTTGTCTTTTTGGGGATAATAGTAGCCATGATGAATAAAGCCGGAGGCTCGGCTGCTTTCGGAGAGTGGGCTTCAAATCATATAAAGACCAGAGTGGGAGCCCAGCTGGCGACGGTGCTTCTTGGCTGTCTTATATTTATTGATGATTATTTCAACTGTCTCACTGTCGGATCTGTAATGAGACCCGTGACAGACAGGCATAAAATATCCAGGGCCAAGCTTGCTTATCTCATAGATGCTACGGCTGCGCCTGTATGTATCATTGCTCCGATATCCTCGTGGGCAGCTGCGGTGTCGGCTTTTGCTCCGGAGGGGACCAATGGTCTGATGCTCTTTGTCAGAGCCATACCCTACAACTATTATGCGATCTTTACTATCGTGATGATGGTAGGTATAACCATAGCAAAGATTGATTACGGCCCTATGGCAAAGCATGAGAAGAATGCGATGAACGGTGATATCTTTACTGTAAAGAGTGTCCAGTCAAGTGTCGACCAAAAACCTGTTGGAAAAGGCAAGGTCATAGATCTCCTGCTTCCGGTGATCGTTCTTATAGCTTCATGCGTGGTAGGGATGATCTATTCCGGAGGCTTCTTTGAAGGAGAGACATTTGTAGATGCTTTTGCAAATTCAGACGCATCAGTAGGTCTTGTACTTGGATCCTTCACGGCTCTTTTTCTTACAATAGTATTTTATGTGGTCAGGAGAGTGCTGCCTTTCAAGGAGTGCATGGGCTGCATCTCCACAGGCTTTTCGGCAATGGTACCGGCTATCTGCATACTTGCCCTTGCCTGGACGCTTAAGGGAATGACTGATTCTCTCGGAGCCAAGGATTTCGTGGCCGGGATAGTACAGCAGAGCGCCGGCTCACTTCTTAATTTCCTTCCGGCGATAGTATTCATAATAGCCTGCTTTATGTCGTTCGCTACCGGAACCTCCTGGGGTACCTTCGGTATTCTGATACCGATATGTCTCCATGTATTCCCACTTGAGAGCGGAAATCCCCTGGCGATCATATGCGTATCGGCTTGTATGGCAGGAGCAGTCTGCGGAGACCATTGCTCACCTATTTCTGATACCACAATAATGTCAAGCGCAGGGGCACAGTGCGATCATATCGCGCATGTCTCGACACAGCTTCCATATGCCGTGACAGCAGCCGTCGTATCTGCTATTACCTATATCATAGCCGGACTCGTGGGCAATCCGGTAATCTCACTTGTCATTGGCTTAGTTGTCATGATCGCCGGTATCCTTATTGCCCGCAATATCATGGCAAAAAAGGAAGAAGCCTGAAGGTGATCTTACTTCAGGTTGACAGAACACAGTAACCTGTGTTATCTTATGAACCGTAGCTTAAAGGTGGCCTTTCGCGAGGCCGCCTTTATTATTGGAGAGGATGAGATATGACCGGAAAGCAGGATGCCCGGGAGATAGAGGACAGATTTACAAAGCTGCTCCTTCCGGTGCTTGAAAAAAACGGATTTGATCTGATAAAGAGCGAATATGTAAATGAGGGATCCATCTGGTATCTGCGTGGCTTTATCAGCAGGAAGGACGAGGCGGATGTATCGATAGGGGACTGTACTCTGGTAAGCCGTATCGTCAGCAAGATGCTTGATAAAGATGATTTCATTGATGATGAATACACGCTGGAGATCTGCTCTAAGGGATTTATGGATCCGCCAAATGAGGAAGCCATACAGCCTGAATAAAGGCTGCAGCATCTGTTTTTACCGGGGTACGGTATAAGCTGCAAACTGAGATAATAAACTATCGTTAATCAGAGGAGGAAGCAAGAAAATGAACACAGAATTGGTCGAAGCTATTGACATGCTCGAGCGGGAAAAGGAGATCAGCCGTGAAACTTTATTTGAAGCTATCGAAAGCTCTCTTCTTATAGCCTGCAGGAATAACTTCGGCAAGGCGGACAATATCCACATATCAATGGATCGTGAAACCTGCGAGTATGAAGTGTATGCGGAAAAGACCATCGTTGAGAACGTGGAGGACAAGAGCCTTGAGATAAGCCTTGAGGATGCAAAAAAGATCGATCCTTCAGCGGAGCTTGGCGGAACGATAAAGATAGATATCGACTCAAAGGAGTTCGGGCGTATCGCGACCCAGAATGCCAAGAATGCCATCCTCCAGAAGATCCGCGAAGAGGAAAGAAATTCGGTATATGACAGATTTTCGGCATTAACCCGGGATGTGGTAACCGGTATAGTGCAGAGAGTGAGCGGAAGGAGCATAAGCATCAACCTCGGAAAAGCTGATGCCACGCTTTCGGAAAAGGAACAGGTGCGTGGTGAGATACTCCGTCCCACTGACAGGGTCAAGGTTTATATCCTGGACGTAAGACATACACCCAAGGGCCCACGCATTTCCGTAAGCCGTACACATCCGGAGCTTGTAAAGAAGCTGTTTGAAGCAGAGGTTGCGGAGGTTAAGGACGGAACAGTGGAGATCCGCAGCATATCAAGAGAAGCCGGCAGCAGGACCAAGATAGCAGTATACAGCAACGATCCCGATGTAGATGCAGTAGGAGCGTGCGTCGGAATGAACGGAAACCGTGTAAACGCAGTAGTATCCGAGCTTGGCGGTGAGAAGATAGACATAGTAAACTGGGATGAGAACCCTGCGCTTTTCATAGAAAACGCGCTTTCTCCTTCACAGGTCATATCGGTAATAGTCGATCCCGATGAAAAGACAGCAAAGGTAGTGGTTCCCAATGAGCAGCTTTCTCTTGCCATAGGCAAGGAGGGGCAGAACGCCAGACTGGCTGCCAGACTCACGGGATATAAGATCGATATCAAGAGCGAGGATCAGGCCAAGGATGCTCATGGATTCCGCATGGAAGATTACCTCACGGATGAATATGATGATGAGGAATATGAAGAAGGCTATGAAGAGGGAGAGTATCCTGCGGAAGAGGAATATATTGAAGAGTATACAGAAGAGGTCACAGAAGAAGCAGCGGAGCCTGCTGACGGGGATGAACTTCCTGAAACAGATGATACAGCAGGAACAGATGAAACAGTCCGGGATCAAGAGGAAGAATGACGGACAGGATACTATCTACGCTCTCGCTTGCTAAAAAAGCAGGTAAGATATCGTCCGGGGAGAGCGCAGTGCTTGGGGATATAAGGAGCTGTAAATCACAGCTTGTCCTGATAGCAAATGATGCATCGGACGGAACGAAAAAGAAGTTTGCCGACAAGAGCGCATATTATGAGGTACCTTGCAGGATATATGCGACGAAGGAAGATCTGGCACACGCCATAGGACAGGAGATAAGATCCGTGATCTCGATCAATGACGTGGGATTTGCAGGGACTATTATTAAGAAACTGGAGGCAGCGGAATAAATGGCAAGTAACAAAAGGATAAATGAGATCACCAAGGAGCTTACAGCAGACGGTCTTGGGATAAGCAATAAGGACGTGATAGCCTTCCTCGATAATCAGGGTATAGAAGGAAAGAAGCCAATGTCAGCCGTAGATGAAGCTACCGAGAAGATGATAAAAGATCATTTTGGACAGGGTGGGAAAAAGGAAGATAAGAAGCCGGAGCCAAAGAGCGATGCAAAGCCTGAGGCAAAGGCTGCATCAGGTGAATCTCCTGCCCAGGGTGATGCAGCATCACAGGGATCCGCGTCGGTACAAAATGGCGGGGCTTCACAGACATCTGCGCCCTCACCGGGATCAGGGGCTGCTCCTCAGAAAAAGAAAAAGAGGATAATATATACCGTAAATAACGGTGATAAATTTGGAAACAACAGGCAGTCCGGGAAAATCAGCTCCGGACGTCTGCAGGGACATATGCCCGGAAGACCCGGGGTAATAAAGCCTTCGATAAAGCCGTCCGACAGACCTAAGGCTAATATCATAAGGCCGGGGGATCAGCAGAACAGGAAAAAATTCGTGCATCGTGAGGGACCTCAGGGCGAGTCTGTAACCGAGATCACTCCGCGGGCACAGGAGACTGCAGCCGTGCAGCCGCAGCAGGAAGCGGCTAAGCCGGTTAACGAAGAAAGGACGGAGACAGCGAATACCAGACAGGGAGCTGTATCTCATGACAGGACAGACAGGAGGCCGGGAGGAGTAAATGAAAAAACTGGTGCATCACGTCAAAACGGCAGGCCGGCTAATTACGCTGGCGGCAGGCCTGATAGGCCTGGTACAGGTGATCAGGGAAGGATGCAAGGCGGCAGAGGGCCGGGTGCTAAAGCCGCAGCTGCGGGACGCGATAAGCGCTTTGAGACAGCATCTGCTCCGGCGCCGGAAAAAGGCGGCAACCGCAGAAAGCCCGGAGACGTAAAGCGCAGGAAGGATGATTTTGAGCGCAGGGATGAGGAGAAAGAGAACAAGAAATTTAATCCTCATGGCTTCAAGAAGCCTGCTCCCGTGGCAAAGACCGAGGAAGAGGAGATCAAGGTCATAACTATCCCGGATACCCTTACCATAAAGGAACTGGCGGATCATATGAAGATGCAGCCCTCGGCGATCATCAAAAAGCTGTTCCTTTCCGGACAGGTAGTTACTGTGAATTCAGAGCTTTCCTATGAGGAGGCAGAAAATATAGCTGCCGACTATGATATCCTCTGCGAACAGGAGAAGACCGTGGATGTCATCGCAGAGCTCCTTAAGGAAGATCCCGAGGATGAGTCAAGAATGGAAAAGCGTCCGCCTGTTGTCTGCGTAATGGGACACGTTGACCATGGTAAGACCTCTCTTCTTGATTATATCAGGAAAGCACACGTGACCGATAAGGAAGCAGGCGGTATCACACAGGCTATAGGCGCCTATACCGTTAGCATAAACGGAAGCACCATAACCTTCCTGGATACTCCCGGACACGAAGCCTTCACTGCAATGCGTATGAGAGGAGCGAACGCAACAGATATAGTCATCCTCGTAGTGGCAGCTGACGACGGTGTCATGCCCCAGACCGTGGAGGCTATCAACCATGCAAAGGCCGCCGGAGTCGAGATCATCGTAGCGGTAAATAAGATAGATAAGCCGAGTGCGAATATTGACAGGGTCAAGCAGGAGCTTTCCGAGTATGAGCTGATCTCAGAGGACTGGGGCGGAGCTACTACCTTCGTGCCCGTATCAGCAAAGACCGGACAGGGAATTGATGATCTTCTGGAGATGATACTCCTTCAGGCAGATGTCATGGAGCTTAAGGCTAATGCCAGACGTCAGGCCAGAGGAATGGTCATAGAGGCAGAGCTTGATAAGGGCCGGGGTGCGGTAGCTACCGTGCTTGTCCAGAAAGGAACTCTCCATGTGGGCGATTTCGTGGCCTGCGGTATGAGCCACGGCAGGGTCAGGGCCATGATCGATGACAAGGGCAAGAGGGTAAAGGAAGCAGGACCGTCCATGCCCGTCGAGATCCTGGGACTTGACGAAGTGCCTGAAGCCGGTGAGATCTTCGTCTCACCCGAAAGCGAGAAGGAAGCTCAGGAATTTGCCAAGACCTATAATGAGCAGCATAAGAAGGAGCTGCTTTCAGAGACAAGGAAGAAGTCAGTCAGTCTGGTGGATATATATGATCAGATCAAGGAAGGAGACCTGAAGGAATTCAATATCATCATAAAGGCAGATGTGCAGGGCTCCGTGGAGGCACTTAAGACCTCACTGCTCAAGCTGTCAAATGACGAGATCGCGGTCAAGGTGATCCATGGCGGTGTCGGCGCCATCAATGAATCCGATGTGGTGCTGGCTTCTGCAGGAACCGCTATAATCATAGGATTTAATGTGCGTCCGGATAATACGGCAAAGCAGATAGCGGAAGCAGAGAATGTGGACATACATCTCTACAAGGTCATATATCAGGCGCTCGAGGATGTGGAAGCAGCCATGAAGGGTATGCTCGGACCTGTATATGAGGAGAAGATAATCGGACATGGAGAGATAAGGCAGGTATTCAAGGCATCCGGAGTAGGCAAGATCGCAGGTTCCTATGTGACAGACGGTATAGTCGAGAAGGGATGCACTGTCAAGGTCACAAGAGGCGACGAGGTATTATTTGACGGCCCTCTTGCTTCTCTCAAGCGTTTCAAGGATGATGTCAAGGAAGTCAAGGAAGGATTCGAATGCGGACTTGTATTTGACGGCTTTGATGATGTGGAAGAAGGAGATCTGCTTGAATTCCATAAGCAGGTAGAGGTAGAGCGTGAGTAAATAAGACCGGCTCCGGTGAGATTGAGATTATGAAAAAGAACAGTACAAAAAATAACAGGATAAACTCCGAAGTGCAGAAGGCGCTCTCGTCAATAATACGCACGGTGAAGGATCCGAGGGTAGATCCCTTTACGTCCGTCACCGACGTATATGTCGCGCCGGACCTTAAGACCTGCAAGGTCTATGTTTCGGTGCTGTCTGATGACGGGGATGAGACCATAAAGGGACTCAGAAGCGCTGAGGGATATATCCGGCACGAGCTTGCAAGGGAAGTTAATCTAAGGAATACTCCTGAGCTTACTTTCGTCCTGGATAATTCCATCAGCTACGGTGTGAATATGTCAAGAAAGATAGACGAGGTCATGGCCGCAGACAGAAAGGCACAGGAGGCAAGAGAAGAATAGGACAGGATATGATGGACATAGACCAGATCGTTGAAAACAAGCAGAGTATTGCGCTCAGCACACATATAAGACCCGACGGAGATGCGTTCGGCTCTTCGCTTGGGCTTTATTCCTATCTGAAAAAGAAATATCCGGAAAAGAAAACGGATATCTATATGATAGAACCCAATCCGCTCTTTGATTATCTTCCGGGATATGAGGAGATCCGTACAGAGCCTTCTGAGGAGTCATATGATCTTTTCATAGCCCTGGATATGGGTGATAAGGAAAGACTTGGCAAAAATAAGATCCTGCTTGAAAATGCTAAAGAGGCTGCCTGCATAGATCATCATCTTGGATATAAGGGAATAGCTCCTGAGGCGAATTCATTTATTGTCGAGGATGCATCATCCACTGCCGAGCTCGTGTATGAATTGATAGGAAGTGAAGAGATAGATGATGAATCCGCCATATGCATCTATACCGGTATCGTGACCGACACCGGCGTATTCCAATACTCCAATACCTCAAGAAAAAC
>JAEEGL013599113.1_pt1 | contig 17771 bp, 18 predicted proteins | sample 9134231 | NCBI WGS metagenome assembly JAEEGL01 (sample SAMN16246548, study PRJNA631951) | gut metagenome | biome: gut microbiome; feature: rumen; material: fiber-attached | host: Bos | place: Iran: Karaj | collected 2018-10 | reverse complement strand
TCAGGTGCTCGTCCGTCGCGCCCTCAAGTCGGAGGTCTTTCAGCGTCGTCGGCAAACCGCAGGCATGCTGGAAACGGATGACCTTTTCGAGTTCGCCGCCGTCGGCGTTTTCAAGCACAAGTTGCGTGACGGTGCCGAAGGCGACCTTTTCGCCGTGCAGAAGCTCGTGGGTCTCCTTGAGAACTGTCAGGCCGTTGTGCACCGCATGGGCGCAGGCGAGGCCGCCCGTCTCGAAACCCACGCCGCTCAAATAGATGTTGGCCTCGGTGACGTTCTCAAGCGCCCTGGTGCTGACGCCGGCCTCGCAGGCCGCCTTGGCCTTGAGGCCGTCGGCGAAGAGCGTGTCCCGGCACAGTTTCGCCAGCGCCATGCCGCCGAGCGTGCAGTGGCCGCCCGTCAGGGTGACGGCGTTCGACTGCTGGCATGCGGCTGCCTCGTAGTAGGTGGCGAGCCCGTCGCCTATGCCCGCCATGAGGAAGCGGACGGGCGCCTTGGCGATGACCTCGGTATCGACGACGACCATTTCGGGGTTGCGCGGCAGGGGCAGGTATCTGTCGAATTCGTGGTCGTCGTTGTAGAGCACGGAGAGGCGCGAGCAGGGGGCGTCCGTCGAGGCCGCCGTCGGCACGATGATCACCGGCAGGTTCGCGTAGTAGGCGACCGCCTTCGCCGCGTCGAGCGTCTTGCCGCCGCCGATGCCGAAGACGACGTCGTTTTTGCCGAGCGCCGCCTTGTGGCGGTTGATTTCGCTCATGGAGCATTCGCCGCCGAAGGGGGCAATGACGTATGGCTGTTTCTTCGCTTCGAAACTGCCCGTCAGCTCGGCGTGATAGGTCTTGTCGATGAAGGGGTCGACGATGAGATAGGCGCCGTTTTTGCCTGTCTGGCCGTAATAGTCGCAGAGCTTCTTCAGTTCGCCCCGACCCTGGACGTACGCATTGGGAGAGCAGATGATACTGGGCATGGATACTCCTTTTTTCCTTGTTTCGTGCATCGGTTTTGATGCGGATCGGACCAGCCGCGGAAAAACACGCCTGCTCCCCCGCTATCCCCGGGGGAAAAAAATGTCAAGCGTTCAGGCCCGCCCGAACGCCGGTGAAGCGCCCTTCCGCAGAGCCGGCAGGAGCGGGGCGGTATGCCGCCGCGAAGCCCGCTTTGCTTGACAGGGGGTGTCGTGTAAAATAGGGAATGCGGGGGGGCTGAACGAAGGCGCGTCGTGCCTCTGCGGGCGTATGGGCCGCGGGCATGCGCGGCTCGGGCCCGCCGAACGCGCGAGAGCTTTCAAGGGGAGAAGAATGGCCTTACTCATTCCGGCGACGACGCCGTTCACGTACATAAGCGGGCTGGCGGCCTTGAGCATCCCGACGGGAAAAAACGTCTCCGCTCCCGCGGGCGGCCGGCGCTTCGAGTTCGACAAATTCCTGTGGGGACGGGGAACCGCGGTGGATACGCTCAAGTACTGGGGGTGCGTGGGCGTCGAGGACCGTTCCGCCCAGATGAAACTCTGCGGCATGATCGGCAAAAGGCATGCGGAGCCCGTCTATGCCGCCTCGCATGAAAGGGCCTGCGCGGACCTCTTCGTCAGGATGGTCTTTCAGATGGACGTCTTCAATTTCTTCTATCTCGGGGAGTGGTTCCCCTCCGACGCCGCCAAGGAAAGGGTGTATGCCTTTCTGAACGCCCCCGGCTTCGTCACGAAGCTCACAGCGGCGGAAAAGCAGAAGCTCGCCCGGTGGAAAAGGCTCCAGTCCGAATACACGAAATGGACCGAACTGCCCGCGGAGGGGGATTGAGGCGGAAAAAGGCGGGGACGGGCCGTCGGAATCTACGTGTTCTTGATCATGAGAAGCATCTGTTGCAGCAGATCGGTCAGATAGGGAATGTTCATGGCGATGACCTGCTGGAGGGCGAAGATGATCAGGCCGAGGATGAGCGAGCCGCCGAGGGCGAAGCCAAGCCCCCGGGCGATCCCGATCAGAATATGGATCCCGAATAATTTCCATTTGTTCTGGGAAATGACGAGAAAACCGACGCATCCATAGGACGCCTCGACTTTCTTTATCAGATTGTTCAGTTGCTTCTGCTGCTTCTTATCGGAGAGAATCAGCTCGGAATTGGGGTCGATGCCCATTTTCTCATGCGGTTTGATGATTTATTTTGGAGCATAGGAAACTGGCGAAAAGTGATTCTGCCTTCGCTTAAGGCATGATGACCGCCGATGCCAGTAATGCCGCCGATGCGGCTTGGCACAAGCCGACAATGTGGCTCAAGAGTTCCTTTTTCATTCCATTCTCACTTCAAAATAACCGTTTTCTCAAGTCCAGTAAAGACCGCTTTTTTCAGATTGTTCCCTTGACGCCGAGGGCGGGATATGCACGGCCCTTTTTTCCCCGGCGCAAACTTTCCTCCGGATACGTTCCCATCGCGGAAAGCGATTTGCGGTTGACAGCGGCAGGGAAGCAGAGGTATGAAAAAAGGCCAGAAAAATCACCACTTGAAACGGGGTAATCGATGGCTTTGCGCGAGCCGGATTACCCCGTTTTTGTTTATGCCTGCCCATGAGCCGCCGCGTTTTCCGGCCCGGGGGCCGTTTCCGTGAAGAATGCCGGGGCGGGCGCGGCGCGCAAAACCGAAAGAGGAGGAACAGAGTGACAGATTCGAGCATCATGCGCGGAATGGGAGCCATCATCGGCGACATCGTCGGCAGCCCCTACGAGTTCGACCGGGGGGACAAGTCGGAGGATTTTCCCCTGTTCTCGGAGACTTCGGCGCCCACCGACGATTCGGTGCTGACGCTTGCCGTCGCAGAAGGCCTGGTGAGCGCGGCAGGGCAGGGCCTTGAAGCCGCCAGGGAATCCGTCATCGAGAGCATGGTTCTGTGGGGGCACGCTTACCCCTATGCGGGATACGGGGCGCGTTTCCGGGGGTGGCTGGATGATCCCGTGCCCTATGGCAGCTTCGGCAACGGCTCCGCCATGCGCGTGTCCTCGGTAGGCTGGCTTTTCGATACCCTGGACGATGTTCTGGCTTACGCCGGGATGACGGCGGCGGTCTCCCACGATCACCCGGAGGGCGTCAAGGGGGCGCAGGCAACGGCGGCCGCGATCTTCCTCACCCGCACGGGAATGGAAAAGGAAGATCTGAAATCGTTCATCCAGAGCACGTTTGACTACGACCTGAACCGAACCCTGGCCGAAATCCGGCCGACCTACCGTCATGTCGAAACGTGCCAGTGGACCGTGCCGGAGGCCATCACGGCCTATCTCGAAGGCGGGACATTCGAGGACGTGCTGCGCAAGGCGGTTTCCCTCGGCGGCGATTCCGACACGCTCACGGCGATAGCGGCAAGCATTGCCGAGGCAAGGTATCCCGTGCCGGAATGGATATTCAGCGAGGCGCATGCCCGCATGGATGACAGGATGCGCAGGACGCTTGAGAAATGCCAGCCTTTTTTCGGGGGCCGCAAAGCGGGCTGACGTGCTGGCCGGTCCGGATGCCGTTCTGACTGCCGCCGGCCGTGGGCGTTCATGCCCGCGGCGCAGGAATCGTCAGCCCCCTGTCCGTTGCGCTGACGCGGTGTTTGCCGTATCCTGCGAACGCCGTTTTCAACGCCCGGACGCGGATGCGGAGCCGCCGTCATGCCGCGCGGTCCGGGATGGAACGGCGGAAGGACGAGCGCATCGGCACGGTGGCGGGCGTCGTATCCACCATGGGGGGCCCTTGGGGACGGCGGCGAATTCCCGGGCGGGAAAGCCGTCCGTTGCGCATGAGACAAGGGCATCCGCTCCCTTTCGCCATGCCGGGGGAGCGCGGGCTCTGGTTCAACCATAAAACCTCATTCACTGGCCCGACGGCGGGGGGCCAGCGGCGGGAGAGTCCATCATGAAAAGGCAACTGTTGAGTTTTGCGGCGGCCCTCGTCCTCTGCTTTCCCCTTGTTGCCGCCGCCGCGCAGCAGCAATCCTTCATCACCGGCACGGTGCAGGGGCCGGACGGCGCAGCTCTTGACGGCGCAACCGTTTACGTCTGCACCGGGCTGGTCAGGGCGGAAAGAGAGGCGCGGGAAGGCGGAAAGGCACGCATGGTGCTCTACTACAGCACCGCCCAACCGGGCGGCGGCAAATGCGAAGGCACGGGCAGGACCAGCAAGGACGGGGGCTTCAAGGTGCGCTATCCGGAAGGCAGGCAGGCCGATCTGTTCGCATGGAAGGCGGGCCACGAGGCGCTGATCATGCGCGGGGTTTCCTCGCCTTCGGAACTGGGCGTGCTGAAGCTGCCCGGCACAAACGACAGCGCGGCAGTGGAGAGGCGCAACGTCGAAACCGCGCAGCGCGCGGTCCAGCAGAAGGCGGAAAACCGTGAAAAGGAAGGCCAGCGCCGCCAGAAGGCCTGGGAGGAGCGGGAGAAGACCTATCCGGGCGGCGTGCATGTGCCCCTTCCCGGGCTCCGGGATGCCGAACTCATCGCCCGGGAAAACTCTCTGCCGGGAAGGATCAAGGCGATCGTCCTGACGCCCTCCGGCCAGCCTCTGGAAGACGGGAACGAAAACACCGTGCGCGTCTCATTCGGAGAGAATATCCAGGTGGAAAAGCATTCGCCGAAGAAGTGGTTTCTGGCAAATGCGATCGCGCACGGCTCCTTCTACGGCGGGGGCCGGATAGACGTTCTCGCCCCCCGCGAAAAGAAGTGGGATGTCTGCATCTGGGCAAAGGGCTACGAACCGCTGCTCATCAGGAACGTGACGGCGCCTTCGGACCTCGGCACGGTGAAGCTTGCCGGCCCCAACGCGGAACTGGAGGAGCTGCCTCACGTCAAGAAGTAACGAACCGTTCCCCCCGGCATGCCGGGGGGAGCGCAGGCTCCGGCTGACTCTTCATGAGACGGGACGGGCCTGTCCGACGCCGAAAATCAGTCCGGGACCGGCATCCGTTCGAGGAGGCGTTTCATGGAACGTTACCCGGCGGAAGGCGCCGGCGGTTGCTCATTGCCCCCACTGCCATGGCGGGGTCGACACGTTCACGCTCCATATTCCCTTGCGTTCCTCGATGACCCTGTGCTCTTCGATATGCCAGCGCCGGCAGTAAAGGCCCTTGCATCTCCGGCGGTCGACCCATGCGAGGCCCTCGGTTATCAGGGCATAGTTCAAGGATTTGCCGTACACCTGTATGAGCGCCTCGGGCAGGGAATCGCTCCCGCTCGGATCCGTCAGCTTCTTGATGGAGATCCGCGTTCCCCTGGGAAGCATGGCCGCAAGGTATTTGCGAACCTCCGGGCCGAAAGGCTGCCTTTCAGACGGGATGCCTATCCCGTAGAAACGGTATGCGGCGTCTTCGCTCCGGGCCTTTGAATCGTTGCTGACTATCACCGCGCAGTTCGCATCGACGCGCACGACGTAGCCCTCGATCTCGAACCGTTCGGCACGGGCCTTCGAAATTCCCGTCGCCAGCACGAAGAGCATGACGAGTAGCAGTTTTCGGCTCATGTTTTTTGTCTCCTTGCCTGTGTTGCAGGGAATACGGATTTGCTGTTCGGGAGCGGCGCCGCCCGGCCGGCCGGAACTTCGGCGGCCGCCCACGGATGCGGTTTCAGCGCTCGTTCCGAAGGCAATGGATTTTCCTATTTCTTTTCGCGCGCGTAGTCACCGTCAAAACTGACGCCATTGCCCAGGGCGCCGCTCTCCTTGAAGGCTTTAGGCTCGGCAATCGTTGCCGCATCACCCTTGAACGTGATGTTGACTGGATTCTTGTCGTCATTCTTGTCCGCGGCCTTCATGGCCTTGCCTTTCAGCTTGCCGAAGCCGTCCAACTCGCCGCTGTTGTTGGGCGCATTCTTCTGAATGGCGTAAATCTGCACGGCATACGTATCAGGCGTATCCCCCTTTTCCACGGCAAGCCAGCCGTCAAATGCCTTGCTTTGCATGCGGTAGAAGCCCTGAACGCCTTCGGGGTGGCGGCGCAGCCAGTCCCATTTCAATTCGCGGTTCAGGCTTCCGCGGCCTACGGCATAGGCGGCGCCCCAGGCTTCAGCCTCCGCAGTGCCCGATGCAACATCCTCTTTTACCGAAGCATCCATTTCGGCCTGCACGGCTTTCTGAACGGCGGCAAAATCCTTTGCGTCAAGGCGTGTCCTGGCCTCCTGCAATGTCGCGGAATAGGCTTCAAAGGCTTCCTTGTATTCGCCGTTGGCCATGAGCCTGGCATGATTCGCGGGTTCGGCGCTCACTGCGGATGCGATCAGCAACATAATGCAGGCCAGGGGGAAAAGTTTTTTCAAATGTGATGCGAACATTGTAAACTCCTTATGTTTTTTCAGAGCAGTCATTATTTATCGGGGGCAGCGCGTTGCCGTCAGCATCCCTGTCCGGTCATGCCTTACTCGAGAGCGCCCTGCATAGTGTTTCGGGTATTCTCCCACCACTTTTTTTTGATCCGGAGATTGCAGACGCTCATTTCCCCTTCCACCGTGGTCGTCCAGTGACCTGTCCATTCGGCCCGGCTGCCGGGATTAGACTCCAGCCAGGCCGCCAGCACTTCCGGACAACGTTCTTGAGCATGATCGTTATTCCAGATGGGGGCGGCTTCCACATCAACACTCTGCCATTGTGTCTCCCAGTTGATCTGCATCAGCATTATCCGCATCAGGAGAAGAAAAAGCGTCAATACACCTCCGCACCGCACAAACAGCTTCATGCCGGAATCCCCCAGTACGCCTGCACAGCAGATTCGCTCATTACAAGCCGCACACCCCCCTGTGCCCGAACTTCAGTCAGGCCCAAAGCAAGGCAGCCGCTCTATTTTATGCCTCATCGTTGACGAAATATTGCAATTCCTTCTCGGCTCGAAAGAGACGATGGCCGCCGCGGCATCCGACGGGCGGTTGTCGCCTGCGCGAAGGACAGCCGGATGCCGGGCGATGACGGTCTCGTTGATTGCGCAGCGGCAGCACATTCCTATTCGTCAGACATGTCCGCCAGCGCGTCCAACGGCAAGGTAGACCGTTTATCGGCACGGCGCTCCCAGAGTTTCATGCTGTTCATCTTTGCGCGGCGCGCACGGACGAGCATCTTGCACATGAGCGGCGTGCCTTTCCTTATGCCGTATTTTTCACGGTATTCTTTCGGGGTCATGCCATGACCGGCAAGATGCGCTTTCGTCAGAACCTTGCCTTTCTTTCCGCAGACGAGGCAGGCAACGCTGTTGTCCTTGATGGACGCCATCCCATCGACCACGACAAACGTGTATTCTTCGTCAGAGGCGGCATGTTCGCCTGCTACGGCGATACCTCGCAGACCGTCAGCCATTTCCTTCGCATAGGCCATGAACTCTTCCGGCGTCATCGGGCGCACTCTGGCCTGCGCCTTGGCGATTTCGAGCGCCTGTTTCATGAAGTCGTCCATAAAAAGTCTCCTTTATCTTCAGTCAATGGTAACGCAATTTAATACAACGTTCCTTGATGTTCCGAGAACACTTTGTACAATTCCAGTACGGCGTCTTTTTCAACCCGTTCAAACGATACCATCCCCGCATCAGTACACCCGCCCTGCAAGAAACGGAAGATGTGCTCGTCCCTGAAGCCTATGCGCGATGCATCCTCATAGTCGCAGCTGTAGTAGACCTTTTTGATGTTTGCCCAAATGATCGCCGACATACACATGGGGCAGGGATAGCCCGTGGCATATAGCTCGCAGCCCGCGAGATCATATGTTTGCAATCTCCGGCAGGCTTCGCGTATGGCAACAATTTCGGCATGCGCTGTAGGATCGTTTGAAGACGTGACCCTGTTGACCCCCTTGCCGACTATTTTGCCGTCCTTATAGACAACGGCGCCGAAAGGGCCGCCTTCGCCCAACTCAATGGCACTTTTGCGAACGTCATCCACGATGTCATGCGGCATGTCTCGCATGGCCCCTCCTTGCGACAGTTTGCAGAGCTTCTTCAGGCTTCTTGGACGTTGCAGGAACCTCGTTCAAATGTTGAGGTGACAAGAGTGTCCGCCCCTCTTTTTTATGACATTTTCCCGGTTTTGAGATTCGGTGTGGGAACGAAAATAGGCACTTACAACAAAACTGTCGCAAGTGCCTGAAATTTCTGGAGCCCTTGATCAGGATTGAACTGATGACCTCATCCTTACCAAGGATGCACTCTACCGACTGAGCTACAAGGGCACGCGAGAAAAAACATTTACGCTTCCCGGTGGAAAGAGTCAAGCATTTTGTAAGAATGCCTGCCGACGCCCCCCGCAGGGGAATCGTTCAGGCATCCTCCACAAGGCGCTGTATGCGCCGGCGCACATCGTCGTCCGTCTCGCGCATGAGGCGGCCTATGTACTGCTTCTGCCGCCTCCGCGCCTCAAAGTTCGTCATGGCGTCGAGGTCATGGAGCGCCGTCTCCATGTCGGGGGGCAGTTCAATGCTTGAGCGTTTCTGCGGGGGCAGGTTCGCGAATTTCTCGCCGAGGTCCTGCATGGCGGTCGCGCGGCGTTTCATCTCCGAGCGGCTCGGGCGCTCGTCCTCATTCGTGAGGCCGTCGGCCCTCCATTGGTAGCGCGTGGGCCGGGCCATGGTCAGCAGAAGATGCCGAGCAGGATGCCGGCCAGCATCACGGGCGAGATGATGCCGTTCAGGGTGAAGAACGCCGTGTCCACGTGGCGCAGATCCTTGGGCAGCATGAGCTTGTGCTCGATGAGCAGCATGATGCCGATGCCGAGGCAGACGGCGTACCACCACGGCGAAAGACGCGCCGCAAGGCCGGCGAGCGCGAGGAATATCGCCGTCATGGTGTGCGAGAAGCCCGCGACGGCAAGGGCCGTGTCCGGGCCGAGGTCTGCCGGCACGGAGTGCAGGCCGTGGGCGCGGTCGAAGTCGATGTCCTGAAAGGAATAGTAGATGTCGAAGGCTGCGACCCAGAAGGTGACGGCGAAAAAGAGCATTACCGGCGCGAGGCTCATGGAGGCGGGGTTGACGCTTATCCAGCCGGCGAGGGGGGCGAGGCCGAGGGTCGAGCCGAGCCAGAAGTGGCAGAGATGGCTGAAGCGCTTGACCAGGCTGTAGACCGCGGCCCAGGCGAGCGCCGGCGCGGAGAGCCACAGGCACAGGGGGTTCATCGCCCAGCAGCAGAGCACGAAGACGGCGGCCGTGACCCCGCAGAAGGCCCATGTCTGGCCGACGCCGATCTCGCCCGTGACGAGGGGGCGTTTCTGCGTGCGCGGGTTCTCCGCGTCAAAGGGCAGGTCGGCCAGGCGGTTGTAGGCCATGGCGAAGGAGCGCACGGCGACCATGGCGGCGGTCAGCAGAAGAAAGCTCCTCAAGGGCGGCAGGCCCTTCGCCGCAAGGCAGGCGCCCGCCCATGCGTAGGGCAGGGCGAAGACCGAGTGCTCTATCTTTACCATGCGGCAGATGTCGCCGAAACTACCGAAGGGCGTGCTCATGCCATGCTCCGAAAAGTGAGTCTGTCCGTGTGAAATGCATTGCGGAAATGGTTCATGAAATGTTTGCCTGCCAACGCTCATAAAAAGCGACCGTTCCGGGTCTCTGAATCCCGGAACGGCTCTGAAGCGATCATGCCCCATTCCGGGCCGCTTGGCAACATCGCAACCGTGCTCCACATGATTTCCTCCCCGTGCCTGCGCCCGCCCTGTTCGCCGGAGATGTCCGCCGAAGGTCCGAAGCGGGCGACGACGTCGCCCCGGCGGTCGATGCCGAAAGTGGCGAAGGCGGATGCCGCCTGCCGCGCCTCAACTTGCCGGCGGGAAGGCCGGAACTTCGGCCGCCGTCCCCGGCACTGTTTCAACGCGCATTCCGTGATTCATGAAGATACCATGGCAGATGGACAGCACGCCCTGCAAAGGCTATCATTTGTCGCGGTCGCCCTGGAGCCTGCGATGTCCGTCTTTCGCATTCGCGTTCAGGCTCGTGACGCAGCCGTTATTTCATATCGCCGGGATCGGCAGGGGAAATTCATGAAAAAGGCTTTCTTTTCTCTTCTCGTCGCCGCCGTAGTCATGCTGGCCGGTTCAGGCGTCATGGCCGCCGAAAGGACTTTTGACATCAGGGCGGGAAAGCTCAGCGTCGACATCCCGGATGGGTGGACCGAAAAGGGCCTTTCCGACGGATGCAGGATCGATTCCGCCGACGGGAAAAATTCCATGACCGTCAGGATTATTGTGCAAAAAGGTCTTTCCGCCATGGACATGGCAAAAAAAATAGCTGATTCCGTCCGCATGACGATCAAAAACGCGGACAGGGAAGACGATACCGCCGCTTTATGGGGAGAAGCCAATGGAAATCAGATGGCTGTTTTCGTTGCGACAGACGAGGACATGGCCATTACCGCAATCGTGAAGGGGCCGGAAGTGATAACGATGGCTACGGTTTTTTCTTCCGTTGAGGTGGAATAGACCGTTCGCCGCCCGCCGGCAATTCCGCCGGCTTTCCCCTGATCGCTTTTCTCCCGGAGCCGCGCAGGGAGAGCTTTGCCTTTGTAAAAGGTGCGGGATCATCCCGGATACCGCAGCGCCGTCAGAACGCCCAGGCCAGGGCGCCGGCCGCCGCGAGCCACGAGAGGCGGTCGGTCGCCGCCGCGCGGCGGTACAGCGATTCCGCCGCCCGCAAATCCCCGCGCGCCGAAGCGATGTCCCCAAGTCGCATGAGCGCGGCGCGGTCGTTCCGGTCAGCCGATAACAACCTGCGGCAGCACGCCTCGGCCGCCTTGAGGTCGCCGGAGTAAAAATGCCTGTCAGCCTGAACCGAATGGTAGGATTGCGTCATCATGGCGTCACCTCCACCACGGTCATTGCAGGTTCCGTGCCGGGCGGACCGTCCGCTTTCCATGACGGAAAGCCGGCAAGGCATGCCCGAAAAAAACAGAATTCCGAAGGGTTGCAAAAAGCCCAGACCTTTTCTTGCAGAGAGCCCCTGTCATTTCTTCGCAGGCACGGAGCGTTGCGGGGGAAATGGGTTTTGCCGGGGAACAGGGGCGTTCTGTCATATTGCTTGCGAAGTCGGCGTTTCCAGACGCTGCCGAAGAACCGTATCCTTATCCTCAAGGGAACAATGTTTACACAAAAACAGTTCGCTTTTTTTGCATCGGCGTGCTATGGTTTGACCATTATAGGGTGCCTGCCTGGCAAGAATTGATTGACGTTATTCGGCCATCTGCCGGGGGATGCAATGAGCGACAAAAATACCTTTTCACGGCGGCGCGTCCTGGCGGGCATGGCGGCGGCGGTAAGCGGGATGGCGGGAATCGGCCTTTTCTCTTCAATGGGTGATGACGGGCCGCGCACAGACCCCGTGGGCATCCCGCGCGGCCTGCCGGAACCTCCCGCCGATAAAATGACCTGCCGCACCAATCCCAACAGCGGCGACAGGGTTTCCCTGCTAGGCTTCGGCTGTATGCGCTATCCGGTCATGCCGGGCGAGAATTCCCCGCGCAGTCCGAATATTGACGAGAACGCGGCGTTCGCACTGGTGGATTACGCACTGGCTCACGGTGTCAATTACTTTGATACGGCCTGGGGATATCACGGCGGCGCTTCCGAAACGCTCACAGGCAGGGCTCTGAAGCGGCATCCCCGCGAGAGCTTTTATCTCGCCACCAAGATGCCCAGTTACCTGAAGCCCACGCTTGCGCAGGCCAGGGAGATATTTTTCACCCAGCTGAAAAAATGCCAGGTGGACTATTTCGATTACTACCTGCTGCACACCCTCTCCACGGTGCCCTCGTATCAGGAGACCTACGAGAAGGAAAAGGTTCTGGATTTTCTGCTGGAGCAGAAACGGCAGGGGCGCATCCGCAACCTCGGCTGGTCTTTCCACGGCGACAAGCCCATGCTCGAATACGTGCTGACGCGCGACGTGCCGTGGGATTTCGCAATGATTCAGGTAAACTACCATGACCTGCTGCACAGGCTCGTTCCAAGGCCGAATTTCAGGCTGCCGTCGCCCGCGCCGGCCAGGTGGATGTTCGAGAAGATGGCGGCAAGCGGCCTGCCGCTTATTGTCATGGAACCGCTGCTGGGCGGCCGGCTTGCGCGGCTGAACAAGAAATCCCTGAACATCCTCCAGGCCGAGCATCCGCAGAGCACGGCGGCATCCTGGGCCTTTCGTTTTGTCGGCGGACTGCCGAACATTCTCACGGTGCTCTCCGGCATGACGTACATGGAGCATTTGCAGGACAATCTGCGCTCCTTTGCGCCGTTTCAGCCGCTTTCTGAACACGAGACGCAGGTGCTGCACAAGGCTTTGGACGCTTTTGTCGTCGCCGACAACATCCGCTGCACCACCTGCGGCTATTGCATGCCCTGTCCCTATGGCGTGGACATCCCCGTGGTCTTCCGCCACCACAATGACTGCCTGGATGATGACATGGTGCCCAGGGACAGCCGCAGCGCTGATTATGCAAAAGCCCGGCACGCCTATCTCGTGCGCCTGGCGAGGAGCGTGCCCGAACTGCGCACGGCCAGCCACTGCATCGGATGCGGCAAGTGCGTGAAACTCTGCCCGCAGTTCATCGACATCCCGGGGGAAATGGCAAAGCTCGCCAAATTCCTTGAAGACCGGCGGCGGGAGGCCTAGGCGCATGTGGAAACAATTGCGGACGATTCTTGCCGTCATCGCTTTCGGCGGCTGCCTCCTGCTGTTCTGCGACCGAAGCGAGGTCCGCCGGCTCGCGCAGAGCCTTTCCTGGCTCGCCGGGATCCAATTCGTGCCCGCGATCCTCGCCGGCAGCTTCGCGGCGGCGGGGGGCATTCTGGCGGCGACCCTGCTTTTTGGCCGCGTTTATTGCTCCATAGTCTGTCCCCTTGGCATTCTGCAGGACGTCCTTTGCAGCCTGCGCCGGAAGCGGCGCTACGCGTATCGCCGCGGGCGTCCCCTGCTGCGGGCGGCATTTCTCGGCATTTTTCTCGCAGGCATCGGTTTTGGCGTTCCTTTCGTCTATGGTTTGCTTGAGCCGTACAGCGCCTTCGGGCGCATGGCGGCATCCCTGGGGGAACCCGTCGGCGTCCTCGCGCACAACGGAGCGGAATGGCTGGCGCGGAAGGCCGGCAGTCTGGCCCTGGCCCCGCAGCCGCTCGTTTTCCATGGCTGGGCGGCCCTGCTCGCCGCGCTGGCGACGTTGGGCGTCATCGCCTTTCTTGCCCTGAAGAACGGCCGGGGCTGGTGCGACACTGTCTGTCCCGTGGGAACCGCGCTGGGGCTGCTGTCGCGCCACGCCTTCATCCGGCCCCGCATCGACTCCAGCCGCTGCGTGCATTGCGGAAAGTGCGCCTCGGTCTGCAAGGCGGGCTGCATTGACGCGGAAAGCGCCTCCGTTGACGGCTCGCGCTGCGTTGCCTGCTGGAACTGCGCCGGTTCCTGCGCGCAGAACGCCCTGCGCTTCCTGCCGGGCGGATCGGCATCCGCTGCCGGCAGAAGGGAGCGGCGCGCAGCGTTGGCGGGTCTGGCCGGGCTGCTGGTCACTCCCCTGCAAAATGCCTTCGCAGCCGACGCCGCGAAAGAAATCGACATCCCCGCCTTGCGGCATAAGGAAAGGCGAAACCATCCGGTGCCTGTTCTGCCGCCCGGGGCATTGGGCCTTAGCCATTTTTCTTCCCGCTGCACGGGATGCCAGCTCTGCGTGACAGCCTGCCCGCATGACGTACTGCGCTCGTATGACAGCGGAACGGGAATGCTGCAGCCGGCCATGAGTTTTGAATACGGCTTCTGCCACCTTAACTGCGTGTCCTGCGGGAAAGCCTGCCCCACTGGCGCCATCACGGCATTGAGACCCGAAGAGAAGTCCTCCATCCAGGTGGGACGCGCCGTCGTTCATCCTGACGCATGCGTGGTGACAACGGACAAGGTCGCCTGCACGGCCTGTCAGCGCTCATGCCCCACGGACGCGATAAGCCTTGTGGGGAAAAACGAGCTGAAGCATCCGGCCGTGGACGCTGAAAGATGCATCGGTTGCGGCGCATGCGAGTATATCTGTCCGGCCCGTCCCCTGGCCGCCATACAGGTCGAGGGAAATGTGGAGCACCGGCGCATTTAGAATGCGTTCCGCGCGGCGGATCGCTTCTGAACGGCGAGGCTGCGGGGAGTGCTTTCTCATGGCTTTTGAATCCCGGGGGTGAGGGACAGGGGCCTCCGCGGGTCCTTGCGCATGGCGGTCCCGGGGCTGGCGTTACGGCCGTCATCGCGATCCGAACAAAACAAGAGGGAGCTTTTCATGCCATCAACCGTCTATTTTGCCAAACTTACGGTCAAGAATCCCGCCGACAACAGGCTTGCCAAAATTCGCCGCCTGTGCAAGGCCGCGGAGCTTGAAGCCAGGGTCAAACCCCTGGAGACAAGCACGGAAGACCAGGTGGTGGCCGTCAAGGTGCATTTCGGCGAGCGCGGCAACGATACCTACATCCACCCGACCTTTGTGCGCGAGGTGGTGGATCAGGTACGCGCCGCGGGGGCGCGCCCCTATCTCACGGACACCTGCACACTCTACAAGGCATTTCGTCACAACGGCGTGGACCACCTTGAGACCGCCTATCTACACGGCTTCACTCCCTACGTGGTCAATGCGCCTGTGGTTATCGCGGATGGTGTCAACAGCCACGCATGGCGCGAGGTTCCCGTGAATCTCAAGCACTTTCAGTCCGTAAAAATCGCAGACGGCATCCTTTCGGCCAATGCCATGGTTGTCATCTCGCACTTCAAGGGGCATCGCTTCGGCGGCTTTGGCGGTGCGCTCAAGAACCTGGCCATGGGCTGCGCCCCGCAGGAAGGCAAGATCGACCAGCACGGACGCAGCGTCGTCATATTGGACAGGTGCATCGGTTGCGGCCAGTGCGTGAAAATCTGCCCGCAGAAGGCGCTTTCCCTGATCAAAGTGGAGAAAGGGCGGCGCTGCGTCATTGACAAGGAGCGCTGCTTCGGCTGCTACGAGTGCCTGAGCGTCTGCAAGCAGAGGGCCATCGGCATCGGCTTTCCCAATGAATACGAGGAATTCTCCGAGCGCATGGTGGAATACGCCTGCGGCGCGCTCAAGGGGAAGGAGGGTCGGCTTCTGTTTGTCAATTTTCTGATGAACGTCACGCCGCAGTGCGACTGTGCGGCCTGGTCCGACCCGGCGCTCGTGCCGGACATAGGCATCCTGGCTTCAACCGATCCCGTGGCCCTGGACACGGCCTGCTTCGACCTCGTATCCGCAACGCCAAGCCTGCGGGCCATTGGAGATCATGAATGCCACAGCGCGGGCTACGACAAATTTCAAGCGGAGCATCCCGACACGCGCGGCTACCACCAGGTGGAATACGCCGAGGCCATCGGCATGGGATCGCGTCGGTACGAACTGGTTAACGTATGAGCCGCGACGATGGAAAAAAACGAAGAAAATGGACGCGGCGCATGCTGCTCGGAGCGCTGATTGCCGGAGGCGTCGGCATCGGAGGAGGGTATGCATTCAGCAGGGCCAGGCGCTTTGGAGCGTTGCCGGAAGGGGAGGATCTGGAAAAGATCCTCAGGTCCCCCCACTGCGTGAACGGGGAGTTTCAGAATGAGCTGCCTACGCCGCTTATGGCTGATGGCGGAAGCGTGGTCAAAACCTGGATGAATTTTCTGTTCAGGAATGACGAACGCCTGCGCCCGGCGCGGCCGCTCCCGACGGAAAAGGCGCCCCTGAATCAAATCGATCGCATGCGGGATATGGTCGTCTGGCTCGGCCATTCCTCGTTCTATCTGCATCTGGGCGGCAAACGCCTGCTGATTGATCCCGTGCTGAACGGATACGCCTCTCCCGTGCCGTTTGCCATCCGGGCGTTTCCGGGTACAAACCCCTATCTTCCCGAAGACATTCCGGATATTGACGTGCTTGTGCTTTCGCATGACCATTGGGACCATTTGGATTATCCAACGCTTGCGGAACTTGAGCCCCGCATCGGTCATGTGGTCTGCGGACTGGGTATGGGATCGCATCTGGCGCGCTTCGGTTTCGCGAGGGCGAAGATCTCTGAAGGTGACTGGGGCGATTCCTTTGCATTTGATGAACTGAAGGTTGACCTCACTCCGGGACGACATTTTTCGGGGCGGCTTTTCAGGCGCAACCGCACGCTTTGGGCGGGATTTGTTCTGCAGTCGGGAAAGCGCAGGGTGTTTTTCAGCGGCGACAGCGGCTTCGGGCCGCATTTCGCGGAAATCGGCAGGCGCCACGGCCCCATGGATCTGGTCCTGCTGGATATGGGGCAATACAATGCGCGGTGGAAATATGTGCACATGGTCCCCGAGGAGGCAGCGCGCGCCGCGGATGAACTCAAGGCCGCGGCGCTGATCCCGACGCACGTGGGGAAATTCTGCATTTCGCATCATGCGTGGGATGATCCTTTCGTGCGCATTGAAAAGGCTTCCCACGGGAAATCATGGCGCCTGCTGACGCCGCGTATCGGGCAGCCGGTATTTGCGGGGACGGCCGCGCGGTATCGACGGTGGTGGGAAGGCATGCAATGACGGGGAGGGAAGAGCAGGAGGGGGCCCCCCGAACCCATTGCCATATCGATGGGGCGCAGCGCCGCTCTTTCTAACGAAGTCGAAAAGTCACAGCGTGCATCTGGCGGCCAGGGGCCCGTGATGCTTGCATATTCTTGCCAGGCGGTTTGCTATGGAACAGGGAAGCATCAGGAGGGCGTTCACCTATCTTGAATCGGGCGCTGTCCTGCTCGTCACGACCAATGACGGCGCAAGAGACAACGTGATGACGATATCGTGGCAGATGGTGATCGATTTCTCGCCGCGCATCGCGATCGCGACAGGCGCCTGGAACGAATCTTTCCGGACGATCCTGAAAACGAAAGAGTGCTGCTTATGCGTCCCCGCCTTCGATATGGTAGAGAAGGTCGTTCAGGTGGGGATGGCGCACGGGTCAGAATGCGACAAGTTCGAGCGTTTCTCGCTCGCAAAGGCCAAGGCGAAGAAGGTCAGGGCGCCCCTGATACCGGACTGTCTTGCGGCATTGGAATGCATGCTGGAGGATTATGTCGAGGAACACGGCCTTCTGATATTTAGGGGCGTCCTGCTCTGGGAAAATGCCGGGAAAGAAGAACGAAGGGTGATCCACGCGAACGGTGACGGGACGTTCTTCGCCGACGGCGAGTTTCGGAACCTGAGGCGGGAGATGCGCGAAAAGTTGCCGGAGGGATGCGAACGCTTGTGACGAAGCGGCCGGCGGCGCGTTCATGAACCTCGTTTCATCCCGACAAGTCTTAAGGAACAAGCATTCCGGAACGGATGAGGGGAATGCCGTCTTTCTCGATTGCGACGGGGACGGAACTCCCGTCGCGTTTTTTCGGCCGGGACGGGCGCTTTCTTTACGGGGCGTTCCATGCGAGCAGGCGGCAGGGGCTTCTTTCCATTATTCGCAGAGCCTGATATAGGCATCAGCAGGGGCTTTCAAAGAAATCTGCAGGAGGGATCCATGAGAAGACAACTGCCTTTCCTGTGCCTGTCGGCGGCGGTCTTGCTTTATGCGCTGCCGGCAACTGCCGTGGATGTTGACGTGCATATGGGCGCGGGCGGACCGAGCGTGGATATCCATTCGTCGACCACGCCGGCGCCCCCGCCTCCGCCCGGCGTTGAGGGGCATCGCCCGCCGCCCCCGCCTCCGAATGGAGCGGTGGGGCACAGGCCGCCTCCTCCTCCGAACGGGCATGTGGGGCACAGGCCGCCCCCGCCGAACGGGCCAGCCGGCCACCGCCCGCCTCCGCCGCACAATCCGCACGGGCATCGGCCTCCGCCGCCGCATTACG
>JAEEGL017086124.1_pt1 | contig 17772 bp, 17 predicted proteins | sample 9134231 | NCBI WGS metagenome assembly JAEEGL01 (sample SAMN16246548, study PRJNA631951) | gut metagenome | biome: gut microbiome; feature: rumen; material: fiber-attached | host: Bos | place: Iran: Karaj | collected 2018-10 | reverse complement strand
GAGATAGAATCCTTCCGGATTCTCCGGATTTGGACTTATAACGGTTGGGAAATTTCCGTCAATGACCATCTGTTCGTCTACACAGAAAACATGTTTCAAACCAAGTCTTTTCAAGGCTTCCGGAACAAGTTTGTATCCACAGCCGTGAAAAGGAGTGTACACGATTTTAAAATCATCAGCGACCTTTCCGACGATTTGCGGATCAATCGCCTGGTCCAATACATTTGCCAGGAATGCCTCATCGGTTTCATGTCCGATGATCCTGATCATCCCGTCACGTACTGCATCTTCAAATGAACAGGTCTTAAATCCGGTAAAAACATCGTTTTCCCGCATACGTCTTGCGATCTCATCAGCTTCTTTGGGAGGCAGCTGTGCCCCGTCACTCCAGTAGACCTTATATCCGTTGTATTCTTTGGGATTATGACTTGCCGTGATATTGAGACCGGCAGTCGTATGGTAATGGCGGACAGCAAAACTCAATTCCGGAGTTGGTCTTAGTTCATCAAAATAGTAAACTCGGATTCCGTTCGCAGCCATCACACAAGCCGCTTCGGAAGCAAACAGTTCTCCGTTCAGCCTGCAGTCATGAGCGATAACCACGCTTTTTTCAGCAGAAGAAGCAGTATCTGCAAGAATAACGTCCGCAAATGCCTGAGTCGCATGGCGGATAATATGGACATTCATATTGTGAAGGCCGGTCTTCATCGTTCCTCTAAGCCCGGCTGTGCCGAATTCAAGCGGTGCAAAGAAACGTTCCTGAATTTCTTTATCATCCCCGGCAATTGCGTTCAGTTCGTTCCATTCCGCTTCACTGAGTGCCGGATTATCCATCCATTTTTTATACTCTTCATAATACGCTTTCATCATCAGATTCCTCCCTGCTGTATAGATTATAAGCGTCTTCATACATGCTTTCAGGAACATAAAGATCTGTACCGATTCCGCTCATTCCCATGATCACGCGCCCGAATTCACCATCCCCCGGGTATTTTTTGATGCAGGGGATGCCATAGGCTTCCAGCATATTGACCAGAATTTCATCGGAAAGATCATTGCATTGGAGATGACAGAGAAAAACAGGTTTTTCTTTTTCACCATCTCCATTCAAAGGCCATCGATCTGTGATCGATGGTTTTCGTCCTTTTGTATACTCTAAAATAAAAACTCCCCCTTCCCGTACTATTTATGATATTGTGCGCCTTCCAGAATCTGAAAGGCGCGGTAGATCTGCTCGATCAGCATGATCCTTGCAAGGTGGTGCGGAAATGTCATGGAGGACATGCTCAATTTCAAATCAGAAAGTTTCTTGATCGATTCAGACAGTCCGTAGGAACCGCCTATCACAAATGTGAAAGCAGAATTTCCGCTTATCATCGAGTCATTCAGAAGTCCGGCAAATTCAGAACTGGAAAAAGATTTCCCTTCTATGCACAAAGCAATTATCTTTGATCCCTTACTAATGACTTTCCGGATCGCTTCCGCTTCAATGGCAAGAGCTTTATCAATCTCTTTAGCACCGGGACGGTCGGATAGCCGGTATTCCGGTACTTCAAGCAGCTTTACCATGCATATTGGAGACAGTCTTTTTACATACTCCCGAAATGCTTCATCGTAATACTTTTCTTTGTTTTTTCCGACACAAATAATGAAAACACTGATCATAATAGAACAAGAGTGCTTACATAGAAGCACTCATCCTATGGATATGATTTTTTCCGGGGAATCGTCTGCATCCTTAAAATCCACGATCCGGATATCTGCATCGAGTTCGGAAAGCTTTCCGGCAAAATTCTCATATCCGCGTTCTATAAAATGGATATCGTTGATCACTGTCTGCCCGATTGCACAGATTCCTGCGATAGTCATGGCAGCTCCTGCCCGAAGATCACAGGCATATACTTCGGCACCGGTGAGTTTCTGCGGACCTTCCACGACGGAAATACGTCCATCGACCTGAATCTCCGCTCCCATTTTGCGAAGTTCACTCACATATTTGAACCTATTGTCATAGATTCCTTCTGTAATGACAGAAGTTCCTTTCGCAAAGCAAAGAAGCGTTGAGAACTGCGGCTGCATATCTGTAGGGAAACCGGGATACGGCAGTGTTTTTATGTTGATCTTCCTGAGTCCGTTTGGAGACGTTTTCACAAGAACAGCGTCTTCATATTCCTGAACGATCGTTCCCGTCTCACGAAGTTTTGCACTTATGCATTCAAGATGCTTCGGAATCACGTTCTTCACGAGAATCTCGCCACCGGAAGCGGCAGCTGCGACCATGAAAGTTCCAGCTTCGATCTGATCGGGAATTATCGAGTAAAAGCCGCCGTGAAGAGACTCCACTCCGTTGATCTTTATTGTATCTGTACCGGCTCCGCGGATATCCGCTCCCATTGAGTTGAGGAAGTTTGCCAAATCAACAATATGCGGTTCCCGAGCTGCATTTTCTATGATTGTTCGTCCCTGCGCCAAAGTGGCGGCAAGGATAATGTTCATTGTTGCTCCAACGGAAACTTTATCCAGATATATCCTGGATCCGTGCAGCTTACCGTCCGGAGCGGAGGCGAAAATAAAACCGTTTTTTACATAAATGTCAGCACCTAAAGCAGAGATTCCCTTAATGTGCTGTTCTATCGGTCTTACTCCAAAATTGCAGCCGCCGGGCATAGTCGTTTTTGCATAGCCGAATCTGCCAAGCATGGCGCCAATCAGATAATAAGACGCACGGATACGCCTGGTCAGATCATACGGCGCATCTGTATATTTCACATTTCGGCAATCGATTTCTATCGTTGTGGTATTGATATATGTAATCCTGGCTCCGAGTTCACCGAGAATGGTAAGGAGCATATCTGTATCGCTTATATGCGGAATGTTTTCTATCCTGCATACACCATCAACCATCAAAGCAGCAGGTATGATTGCCACGGCAGCGTTTTTAGCGCCGCTGATCACCACTTCTCCGTGTAAAGGTTTGCCGCCGTTAATAACATATTTTTCCATAAAACACGTCCCTGTTATTTATCTCGGACTTAGTAAAAACAATAACATATCGTAACAAAAAAGGCAACAATCAGTTGATAAATGATCTATTTACATAATACAGGTTACCTCTGATTATTAAAATACCACGCATCTGCTAAGAATTCCATCTTTTCTTTTTTCCATGCATTGTTTTTTCTGATTCACAACCTGTTTTGAAACTGATGCGCTTTTTTCTATAACACTGAAACGCTGTTTTATTTACATTTCAGTTACATTGGACTCTTCCGTTTTTTTTGTTGATGTGATAAGATAACTACGGAAGTGATCATATGAATACAGATAGAAAAGACGTTGCCTCGAATCGTAAAGCCTTCCACGAATACTTTATTCTGGAGCGCTATGAAGCCGGCATTGAACTTGCCGGAACGGAAGTAAAATCGATCCGTGCTGGAAATATCAACCTTAAAGATTCCTTCTGTACTGTAAAAGACGGAGAACTGTTTCTTCACGGAATGCACATCAGCCCTTATTCCCATGGAAACATCTTCAACAAAGATCCGGTCCGGTCCCGCAGACTTCTTATGCATAAAAAGGAGATCAGCAGACTTCATGCCAGGATTATGACAGATGGTGTTACGTTGATTCCGCTCTGTGTTTATTTCAAGGGGAGTCTGATTAAAATCGAACTTGGTCTCTGTAAAGGGAAAAAACTCCACGATAAACGCGACAGTGCTGCGGAACGGGAATCGAAACGCGATATGGAAAGAATTCTGAAAGAAAGAAGGAGTATGGAATGAGCAATCCAGTTGTTACATTTGAAATGGAAAGTGGAAAGCTGATGAAAGCTGAGCTGTATCCGGATATTGCTCCGAATACAGTCTATAATTTCATCTCGCTGATCAAGAAACATTTTTATGACGGACTCATATTTCACAGAGTTATCCGCGGTTTCATGATCCAGGGCGGAGACCCGAAGGGAATCGGTATTGGAGGCCCTGGTTACAGTATCAAGGGAGAATTCGTTTCGAACGGATTTGCAAATCCCCTGCTGCATACTCGCGGAGTACTTTCCATGGCCAGATCCGGTCATCCGGATTCTGCCGGAAGTCAGTTTTTCATCATGCACCAGGATGCACCTCATCTGGACGGACAGTATGCTGCATTCGGTAAACTGGTAGAGGGATTCGATGTTCTGGATGAGATCGCAGCAGTCCGAACTGATTACAATGATAAGCCAAGAACTCCTCAGGTCATGAAGAAAGTCACAGTCGATACTTTTGATACGGAGTACCCTGAACCTGAAACACTCTGATCATTGAAGTCTGTCGCTTGTTAACGGGGATGCAACGGATTCGACGGGGATACAGAGATCTGATAAGCGGGCGGATGCAGCTATCATCCTAAAAATGGCTGACTTTTATAAATTAAAGAACAACGAAAATCCTGTTCTTCTCGCTGCTTAATTAGCGAGCGTCTCCTTCGAAAGGACCACGGTTCGTCGTGAGGCGTCGATCAGTGGTGAACGTGAGCATTTAAAGCTTTGAAAATGCCATGAATCATGAAGCTACCGAACAATAGTGTTTGACAGTACATGCTTTTGCGAGGGAAAACCCAAGTAACTGTCTGCGCCCGGAGAAAGTCACTTTGAAGTGTTTTCGGACGGGGGTTCAACTCCCCCCATCTCCACCACTGCAGGATTGCTGATCCAATAGACAGCAATCCTGCTTTCTCTGTAAACGATGAAAATGTTTCATACAGTATATTTCATATTTGCTGGTATCTGGTATTATAACTGCGTGATTTGAATAATGTACTTTTGACGGGATCTGCGATTCTGTCTGTATAGTCACAGATATTATTATATTAAACAAAAAGAGGCAAAAACACCTAAGGTGTTCGCCTCTTTTTGTTTTCTCCTTTTATACAGTCTATCCTTCTCAGCTTTTTTACGGTAGATCTGGGCCAATCCCCCATGAGAGGTCTCACGGTACTTTTCGTTCATATCCTTTCCGGTTTGATACATGGTAGCAACTACATCATCAAAGGATATCTTTCGTGTCTCATATAGAAATCGCGCCAGATTCACCGCACTGACAGCCCTCATGGCAGCAACGGCATTTCTCTCGATACATGGAATCTGAACAAGGCCGTTTACCGGGTCACAAGTCAATCCAAGATGATGCTCCATAGCTATTTCTGCTGCATATTCGATTTGATCGATATTCAAGCCAAACAGAGAAGCGAGAGCGGCGGCTGTCATCGAACAGGCACTGCCGATTTCCGCCTGGCATCCGCATTCCGCTCCGGAAATACTTGCATTGGTCCGGATCACATTCCCGATAAGTGCTGCAACTGCAAGGGCATCCAGGATTTCCTTTTCAGGAAAACCGCGATCAGCATACATATAATAAAGCACTGCCGGAAGAACCCCGCAGCCTCCGCAGGTCGGTGCGGTCACAACAATGTTCTCATCAGCGTTTTCTTCACTTACCGCATAAGCATACGCTGCGATAACTCGGTTCATTGTGACATCAGCACTCTCGTTGTAGCATCTTTTTTCAAACAGAAGCTTTGCTTTTCTTGCAAGGCCAAGTCCACCTGGAAGGATTCCGTCAGTCTGAAGACCTCTGCGTACGGAATCTTTCATTGCCTCCCAGATCTGCTGCAGATACTCTTTCAGGAATGGATCTTCCGTTTGGTATATGAATCCTGGAAGGGTCAGTCCTTTGTCGCGGCAAACATGGCTGATTTCCGAAAAGGAATTCTGAGTGTATACATCCTGATCTTCGTCCGAAGGCTCATCTTCAAAAAGAACAGATCCTCCACCAATGCTGAATACACGTTTTGCTGCGAGTTCTTCTCCATTTTTTATGGCCGTAAAAAGCATGGTGTTAGGATGTGGAAGATCTTTCGATTGACGGTCAAAAAGTATTTCCGCATCGGGAATGATACTTTTAATGGCTTTCTCCGTTCCATGTCCTTCTCCGGTAAACGCAAGAGAGCCATAAAGCACCACTTTTATTTTATCTGCATCCGGATAGCGTTCCAAAAACAGACTGGCTGCATGAAACGGGCCAACCGTATGAGAACTGGAAGGTCCGTTCCCTATTTTATATATGCTTCTGATACTTCTCATTAGTTAACCATCCATTTTTGTCCGAAAATATAAAAACGAAGTCGGACACGTATTGTTCCGACTTCGTTTTTCTGGTACGGCTGACGGGATTCGAACCCACGACCTCCAGAGTCGGAGTCTGGCACTCTATCCAGCTGAGCTACAGCCGCAGATGTTCGATATGCAGTTATACCTGTACACATCTTTTGATACTATACCATTTTTTTACCGTCAAGTAAATACCATTTTCAATTTATCTTTTTTATGCTATATTAATACCTGTCAGTCTTCCGTTTCTTTCACTTTGCTGACGGATCAAGCAATCATTACTCAAGATTTGGGGACGGGTTATGAAAAGAATTCTGTCAATTGTCTTCGTGCTGTTTATCCTTCTCTCTTTTTCCGCATGCGGAGAAGGCGATGAAAGTGAAACGATGATCTTCGCAATGGATACACAGATGACGATCAAGGCATATGGTAAAAACAGAGACAAAGGAATTGCGGCTGCTACAGGAATTATATATTCTCTGAACAATGCTCTGGATCCGGAACTGACCACAAGTAAAGTGTACGAGATCAATCATGCCGAAGGAAAAGAAGTGCTCGTTTCCGGGCAGATTGCCAAAATGGTCCAGACGGCTCAGGACGTCTATGAAAAAAGTGACGGAGCGCTCGACCTTACTTTATATCCTCTGATTAAACGGTGGGCTATCCATGATGGAAAGGGATATGTTCCTTCTGATGAAGAGATCTGGGAAGATCTCAGCCGATGCTGTTTTGATGAAGTTGTCCTTACTTCATTTCCCAGTTCCGGGAGTTATACGCTGATTGTGCCGGCAAAGGCGGAAATCACATTTGCAGCTGTTGCAAAGGGATGCGCTTCTGACTATGCTGTTGAAGCGATGAGAAATGCCGGTGTAGAAAGCGGCATCGTTTCTCTTGGAGGTAATGTGCAGACTCTGGGGCTGAAGCCGAATGGGCAAAAATGGGATATAGCTGTTCAGGACCCGAACAATCCGGCATCGTATCTGGGAGTTCTGAACATCGGAGAAAGTGCTGTTGTCACCAGCGGTTCATATCAGCGTTATTTTACGGATGTACGGGGAAGAACATATCATCACATACTGAAGCCCAGCACCGGATATCCTGTGACCAACATGCTTTCCTCGGTTACAGTCGTCTGCAAGGACGGCACTCTTGCTGACTGCCTGTCCACTGCGCTGTTTGTACTGGGTGAATCCAATGCTATCAACTATTGGAGAAGCTACGGAAAAGGATCCTTTGATATGATCCTTGTAACGATCGAAAACAAGGTGATCTGCACTTCCGGTCTTATCGAACAGTTCACACTCACCAACACAAGCGATTATTCACTGAAATTTGTTGAATAACAGTATACTATGATCTATTCTGATTCAGATCTGCGGTCTCTACAGGGGATCGGTGAAAAGAAGGTCCTTGCCTTTCATAAATTGGGGATCGACAGTGTGTACGATCTTCTTTCTTATTATCCGAGAAGATATGAGGATCGAAGCCTGAAAAAAGACATATTCTCCGCGGAAGACGGCGAAACGGTCTGTATCGAAGCTACTGTTGCGGAAAATGCAAAGCTTTCCCGCATCCGTAAAGGTCTCGATATCGTTCGCTTCAGGGCATTTGATCACACCGGTATCGCAGAGATATCGTATTTCAATCAGAGTTACCTGAAAAACCAGTTCATAAAAGGTGAAACTTATATTTTCTACGGGAAAGTGACCCGAAGAAATAATCGTATCTCGCTGACAAATCCTGTTTTCGACCGTACCGACAGGATCGGGGAAAAAACAGGACGTATTATTCCGGTATACCGTCTGGCTGCAGGGCTGACACAGAAAAACATCTCAGATTCAGTGAAAACCGCCCTAAACCTCTATCTGGCCTCTGTACCGGAAATGCTCAATCCGGATATTCTGAAAAGAAATGAACTGGTTCATGCTTCCTTCGCGTATAAAAATATTCATTTTCCTGCAGATCAGGCTTCATTGGATCTGGCAAGAAGAAGACTGATTTTTGAAGAACTGTTTCTTCTCTCCTGCGCATTAAAAAGCCTTCGCGACAACGATAAGCTTTCGGCAGGGATCGTACTTGATAACGAGCGAGTCGGAGAGTTCTTTCAGGCCCTCCCTTTTACGCCGACTTCTGCTCAGTTTCGGGCGATTGAGGAGTGCATTGCGGATCTTCGTTCCGGGCGGGCGATGAACCGGCTTCTTCAGGGAGATGTCGGAAGTGGAAAAACCCTGGTCGCGGCAGCACTGATCTACTATGTGCACTGTTCGGGATACTCCTCTGCTCTGATGGCTCCTACAGAAGTTCTTGCTGAACAGCATTTTAGGAATCTCTCTTCCCTTTTCTCCTTCTCGGATTTACGTATAGAATTGCTCACCGGATCTACCCCGGCAAAAGAAAGAAGCCGTATCCGCCGGGAACTTAAGAATGGAGAAATCGATCTTCTTATCGGCACACATGTTCTGTTCAGCAGCGATATCAGTTACAGCAATCTAGCCCTGATCATCACAGATGAGCAGCATCGCTTTGGTGTGAAGCAGCGTTCTGCATTTGTTCGCAAAGCATCCAACCCGCATGTACTTGTTATGTCCGCGACTCCGATTCCGCGCTCACTCGCACTCATCATCTATGGTGATCTGGATGTCTCTGTTCTTGATGAGCTTCCGCCGGGGCGACAGAAAATTGAAACGTATCATGTCACAGAGGAATATCGTGCACGACTTCTTCGCTTCATACTTAAGCAGACTGAAGAAGCCCATCAGGTTTATGTTGTCTGTCCAAAGGTTGAAGAAGATGATACCGGTGAACTGAAATCCGCAAAGACGTATGCCTCTGAACTGCAGAAAGCGCTTCCGGGACTTCGGATCGAGTATATGCACGGCAGGCAGTCCGGAAAAGAAAAAGAGCGCATTATGCACTCCTTTTCTGCGGGTGAAACAGATGTGCTCGTTTCAACGACTGTGATAGAAGTAGGCGTTGACGTTCCAAATGCTTCTCTCATGATTATTGAGAATGCGGAACGGTTTGGATTGAGTCAGCTTCACCAGCTTCGGGGACGTGTCGGTCGTGGAGCCGAGAAGAGTTACTGCATCCTTGTTTCAGATCATGATACACCGGATGTAAAAGCAAGACTTGGAATCCTCTGCAATACCGGAGACGGCTTCAGAGTAGCGGAAGAAGATCTGCGGCTTAGAGGTCCGGGTGATTTCTTCGGAGAACGGCAGCATGGCCTGCCGGAAATGCACATCGCAGATCTTGGAGCAGATATTCTGATTCTACGTAAAGCCCATGAGGAAGCGATCGCACTTCTGGAAAAAGATCCGTACCTGGAAAAAGAAGAAAACCGGGTTCTGAAAGAACAGATCGGTTTTCTTCTAAGAAAAAACACTATGATTAATTAATTCTGACTCAGACTGTTCAGATATGTCTTCAGTACTTCCACGGTACCGGGAACTCCAATCTTTCCGCTGTCGATGCACAGGTCATAGTTGTTTACTTCACCCCATACCTGATCGGTATAGTATTTATAATAACTTCCCCTGTCTTTGTCTACTTCTCGGATCAGTTTTCTGGCTTTTTCTTCGGAAAGATCCTTTCTTTTCATGATTGTCTTAACGCGAAAAGCATAGTCCGCATAAATGAAGACTTTCACAAGATCCTCACGGTTACGAAGTATATAGTCCGCACATCTTCCTACAAAAATACAGTCCCCTTTTTCAGCAAGGGAGCGGATCGCGTCGAACTGAACAGATACGACCTGCAGATTCAAATGAAATGCTTCGTTGAACGTAGAATAATGAGGTGTCGAAACGATATAAGGAGATACTCTCTTCTCATCATAGGAGTTGAAGATCTCCCGGCTGAAATTGGAATTGGACGCCGCTTCGTCAACGATTTCTTTATCGTAGCAGGGTATTCCAAGCTGTCTGGAAAGCTCTTTTGCAATATCTCGGCCGTTGCTTCCGTGCTGTCTTCCAAATGTGATTATCATGGACGATCCCCCCTTTTGTGCTATCTAATTCTATCATTTTTCGTTTTTTTTTCAAGCCATAATTCATTCACGGGAAGTCAGAGAACATGGATCAAAACAAGGAACAGGAGGATGAACGTACAGAGAACGGCTGCGGAAAACAGAGTAAAGCCGAGCCGGAAACGGCCTTTCCTCCCGCTGGAGGACTCTTCTACCAGTTTTGCTTTTCTCAAAGCTGATACAACCGGTTTGTATATGAGCAGCGTCAATCCCGCGTTGATACCGCCCTTGATGAGATTAAAGGGAAGAAAAAGCGTCATCAGCATTCCGGCCACGACTGATCTGTCCACACCCATATACAGAGGTGTAATGATGTAATTCCAAAGAACCATACAGATTGCCATTACAATCACTCCGATCCCCAGTCCAGCTACTGCCCCTTTCTGTGTTCGGTGTTTTGCATAGAACCATGCTGCAGGTACTGTGAAAGCACATGTTGATACGACGTTCATCAGAAAACCATATGGTCCTGTCGTGCTGATCGTGAGCATCTCAATAAGTGATGTAAGTACGGAAACGAACAGACAGGTCAGAGGCCCAAATATGAAACCGCTTATCACAATAACTGCATCTTTCGGTTCATAACTGAGAAAACCCTGTACGTTCGGAATGATCTTGCCGATCAGGACCATAACGAAAGAGATCGCTGTGAACATCGCGACCACTGCAAGATACCGTGTGGAAAATTTCTGTTTTTTCATATGATACACTCCTCCGGCATAAAAAAATACCCGGATAGCTTCCGGGCATGCAAACAAAAGAAATCTTCTTTCATCCAGACTGTACTGTCGGTTCCGGAATCGCACCGGATCTGCCTTGCAGCTCGCGGACTAAGTTCACAACTATTACCGCCGGTAAGGAATTTCACCTTGCCCTGAAGATTGTTATGAATATAACACATTATGAAACAGTTTTCAATATGTTATGGTAAAAATGGGAAAAGAACGGTGAATAATAAAAGAAATAAAAACTGCATTGTGATCCTCGTTCTTATTCTGATACTTTTTACATCCTGCGGAAATGATTCAAAGCCGGATGGGATTGATTCTGTAAAAATTCTTACGGAAATAGAAAAAGAGGAAAACAACCCACCTGCGGAAGAAGAAAAAGACAGTATCACGGATGACCTGGAACAGATAATGAAAGCTCCCGCAGCGCTCTTTCATGGTTACAGTTTTTCTTCTTCCCTGTACCTTCTGTTCGTTAGGGATGCTTTGGATTCCGTAGCATCACGATATAATACAGACCGGTCTTCCGCAGTGGAATATGATGTTATGCTGGAAGACGGTACTGTTTTGTCCGCCGAAGAGTATTGCCGCTATTATGCCGACACAGAGTTTTCCTGGGCATGTTTGCTCATCGCTTCTGTTTTGGAGACTGGCCATGAACTGAATGAATGCCGTTCTTATGAGGCGGCTTCAAGGCAGGCATACAGTATGTATCAGGCGAATCCGGCTTTATATTCTGAAGATCGTATTCCGCTGAACGACCTTATCCTGCATTGTCTTTACCCTGCACTCTACGAAGACCTCTTCTTCATGAAGTACGGCCCGGATGGAGAGTGTAAGATCGATTCCGGTATCCTGGAAGAAATGATGGAACGCAACGTGCGTAAAATTCGCTACACCTATCTTCCCTTTTATGATGATCAGACACAGGAACGTTTTTCTGAATCCGAGATTCGCAACCTGACGGATATGTCCGAGAATTATCTTGATCGTTTCAAAAACGGTGAGCCGTTTGAAGATATATTTGCTGAAAATGCTCTGTATCTTGATGCTTTTCATATCATAATGGATCCGGAAAATAGCGATATCTATTATTCTCTTTATGATCCGGATCTCCCGACTGATATTATTGAAACAGCTGAAAAATTGGAGCCTTTCGAAGCGGTCCTTCTCGTCACGGATGACTATACAAGTGTAATACAGAGACTTCCTGTAAATGAAAAAGAAGACGGGATGTGGTATGACTGGGCACTTTCCCTCGCATTTGACTCAACATATGGAGATGAGTATGCAGAACAGGTGACGATTGCATATGATACAGCAGATATCCTGTTTGACGAAACGATCCGGTCACAGCTGACTGCTCACTTTTTTCCGTGATTCAGGACATAAGGAGACATAAAGATTATATTCAAAACAGCCGGACAGAAAAGCTCTGTCCGGCTGTTTTGAAAAGGCTTCAGCACAAGCAAAAACGGAATCCGCAGAGTGGACCGAGACACGCGTTCGCTGCGCATATTGTAAGAAGAAGACGCTCCGTTGAAAACCCTGATCGATACGCAGTGGAATAGTGATCATAAAAATCTCCGGTACTCTGCAGCTGATCAAGAAGGTTCTGATATTCCGGATTATCCGGCTCCAGCTGAACTGCTGTTTTTGCTGCTTCCAGGGCGGCGATTTTGTTTCCGATATACATATTTGCACCAGCAGTAAGATAATACCATTTTGCATCTCTTTCGTTATCAGGAACACCGGAAAGAGCGTTAAGAGCTTCACGGTACATTCCATTCCGGATATAGTTTACTGCAGCGGTATACTCATTGCGTTCACGCTGTTCGTAAGGATTCTGATTCCAGGCATTTGAATAGCTGTCCCAGCGAAATGGATTACTATCATAGGCATAAGGGCCGCTCTGCTGAGTCTGACCGCTTTTTATAGAATCATACGCTGCATTGATTTCATTCATTTTTGCAGCTGCCTGCTCGTCACCGGGATTGCGGTCCGGGTGATATTTTTTTGCCAGATCACGATATGCTTTTTTTATCTCGTCATCGCTCGCATCTCTGGATACGCCGAGGACAGTATACGGATCCTGATACATGTTTACTCTCCGTCCGGTATAGGATACTTACTGCGAAACTGTGCCCAGATTCCATGACAAAGAATGTTTTTCAGTATTCCCAGATCTTCATATAGCGGAAGCCGATCCAGAAGATACAGTACTTCACCCATGAACATCTTAAGAATCCCTTCAAAATACTCTCGGTTGTCTGTTCTGGAAATACGTGCGGAAAAAGGATTTGCCCTGCCCTGTGCGATATCTTTCTCAAGATCAATGCAAGCATCCATGATATAGATTGCCTTCCCAAGGGAAAAGGCCAGATCAGCAAGAATGCCGGACCAGTAATCCTCATGTATGGAAAACAACTCCCGCAAAACACTTCCAAAACAGGATGCCGCAGCATCTGCATCCGGTATTCCTGATATTTCAAATTCACGGAGTTTTTGGAGTTCCGCAGCTATTCGAGCTGTTTTTTCTCCGTATGCGGGAGTGATATGATCTACATGCTCCTTAAGGACGCACGCATAGGTCTTTGCCATATAATTCCGGTCGTCAGCCCAGTCATCCAAAGCTTTGTAGTAAGAGAGGATGACATTCATATCTGCTGCATATTCCGTATATCGCGTTCTTTCCCAATCTCTTTTAGAAAACGGATGCAGAAAGCACCCGTTTTTTCCATGATCTTTTTCCGGATCATATAAAGATTCAAGAAGAATAACAAGGAAAGTCATGTCATAGCTGAGGGCTACTCGCGGGAGCGGCCCATGCCTCTCACGGATCGTTCTGCAGAGCCCGCAGTAACATGCTTTATATCGTTGCAGTTCCTCTTTTTCCAAAAGGTTCTCATCTGCAATAAGAAATCCGAACATTACGATTTACCCGTAAATTTCGTACCGCACTTCTTGCATACGATCATGATTTTTCCTCTGCCCCGCGGAACACGAAGTGCAGTCCTGCAGGAAGGACAATAAAAGAACTTATACTCTTTCCTCTGTACCCATCTTTCACCGAGTACCCGGATAACAGCACTGATCTTATAGCGAATATCCAGATAGCGGGCGTTCTCTTCCCGGCGTCTGGAAAGATTCCGGGAAAACATCCGATAGTAGGCGGCGATCAGAACGATAAGAAGAAGAATCCCAAAAATTCTTCCTGCAAATCCTCTTATAAAGCTGCTGAGAAGGACGAGAACAAAGGCAAGAAGAAGAAGAAAGCGGTTCAACGGATCTGTTCCATTTCTTCCGGCCATGAATCTCATAAATCTGTCTTTCATTGTCACACCTGCAAAAACCTGTTTTTACTAAATATATCATACAGGTCTGCAAAGTTATCAAAAATCTGTTAATTCAGATTTCTCGCCTTCAAGGAAAGCCGTATAATTGTCTCACAGAGTTCCGGATAGGAGATTCCTTCTACAGCAGCAGCTTTTGGTATCAGGCTGTTCGGAGTCATACCAGGAAGTGTATTGATCTCGAGACACCAGGCATTTCCGGAATCATCCAGGATAAAGTCTGTTCTTGAATATACAGAAAGCCCGAGTGCTTCATGAAGACGTACAGCAGTTTTACCAAGCAGTTCTTTTTCCTTCTGGGTGAGATCGGCAGGACAGATTTCACGGGCACCTTCCTCCCCTGACTGATACTTTGCAACATAATCGAAGCTTGATCCGTCAGGAGGAATAATCTCGATAGGAGAAAGCGCACGCCCATCAAGGACCGGAACTGTAAGTTCCCTTCCCGAGATTTTCTTTTCTACGATAACACGATTTCCATAACGGAGTATTTCTGAGAAGGCAGCCCATAATTCGTTTTTAGTTTCAGGAAGGGCTACCCCAATGGACGAACCGCCGCCCACGATTTTTACAGCACAGGGCAGAGAGATCCTTTCACAGAGAGCTCCGATATCATCCCGGTCATAAGTGATCTCCTCCCAGGGCGGCGTAAGGATTCCGGCTGAGTTCATGATTTTTTTGGCAACTGCTTTATCCATGGCCATTGCACTTCCGAGGCAGGAGGACCCTGTATACGGAATACCGAGCAGATCAAGAGCAGCCTGGATCTTTCCATCTTCCCCGTCTGCTCCGTGTAATCCAAGAAAAACACAGTCCGCCATGGAACATACTTCAAGAACACGATCACCAAGACGGGAAGGCGAAGTCAGTTTTCTCCCGCGTTTTACCTCCTCAAGATCCGGTGCCTCCTTCATGATAGATACATTTCCGCAAAGTCCGTCATCTGTGTCAAAAATATCTTCGATTCGTCCCGTATAGTTCTCCAGTCCGAGAAACATATCCACAAAAATAGCCTTATGCCCAACGCTTCTCAACGCTTTGCATACAGATGTTCCGGTGACCAGTGAAACATGCCGTTCTGTACTGATGCCGCCGCCTAAAACTACGATTTTCATTTCTGCCTCTTCAAATCTTCCGAATAGAATGGAGTATTTTTGATAATCTTTTATTACCATACCACGTTGCTGATTCTGGAACAAGAAAAAAATGCCTGCCTGGGTTTTTTTTATTGACACATCGGCTTTCTGTTGTTAGAATGAGTCGACTATTGGATATATAAGGGTCTATCCAAAGCATGACACGACCGCTCATAGAGCTAAGGCCACACGGACAGCCGGGTCGAACGCCGAGTAACCGCTTATGCGGTGGCAACAGCAGTTGCCTTATTGATTGAGTTAAAAGCTCAGTTTTATAAGTTGGTTCCTTTATAACCGAATGCCTGCAGGCATAAACTTGTGAAATGGTCAATAAGAGTAGGTAAGCATCTTTGCTTTGTGGACTCTGAACCCATTAGGATAAGAGTTTTCTTCGGAAAATACCACTATCCCCATATCTGTTCTTCACAAGGGAACTGTCTGTTTTCGGCAGTTCCCTTATATTTTCATACGGAGGGTATTATGAAGAAAATTGTTGAACTCAAAAACATTTCCAAATCCTTTGACGGAGAGAAAGTACTGGATAATATCAGCCTGAATATATATGATAATGAGTTTCTCACGCTTCTCGGACCCTCCGGTTGTGGAAAAACTACTACTCTTCGCCTGATCGGAGGATTTGATACCCCCGATGAAGGAGATGTTATCTTTCTGGGCCAAAGGATCAATGACCTTCCACCGCATAAAAGAAATGTGAATACAGTATTTCAGAAGTACGCTCTTTTCCCGCACCTGAACGTATTTGAAAATGTAGCATTTCCTCTGCGTGAGAAAAAGCTTCCCAAAAGTGAAATCCAGGATAGAGTGAATTCCATGCTTTCTCTGGTTATGCTTTCCGGTTTCGCACACCGGCGTGTCACCAGTCTTTCCGGAGGACAGCAGCAGCGCGTGGCCATTGCAAGGGCTCTTGTTGCCGAACCGAAAGTGCTTCTTCTTGATGAGCCGCTTGGCGCTCTTGATCTGAAACTCCGCAAGGATATGCAGCAGGAATTGAAAAAAATCCAAAAAGCAACGGGAATTACCTTTATTTTTGTAACACATGATCAGGAAGAAGCTCTCAGCATGTCCGATACAATCGTCGTTATGTCAGAAGGTCGGATCCAGCAGATCGGCACTCCTATTGATGTCTACAATGAACCGGTCAATGCATTTGTTGCAGATTTTATAGGAGAGAGCAATATTCTGGACGGCATTATGCTGGAAGATCTGAAAGTCCGCTTTTCCGGCCATACATTCAACTGTGTTGATAAGGGGTTTGGCAAAGGCGAAGCCGTCGACGTTGTAGTCCGTCCGGAAGATGTGGATATCGTTCCGGAAGAAAAAGGAATGCTCCGCGGAGTCGTCACATCTGTCACATTTATGGGGGTCCATTATGAAGTCATTGTAGATATAGGAGGCTTCAAATGGATGATCCAGACAACAGATTTTGTAGATGTCGATGAGCGGATTGGCCTGTTTATTGAACCGGATGCTATCCATATCATGAAAAAAAGCGAATATTCCGGTATGTTCGGAGACTATTCCTCCTTTTCCAACGAACTGGATGAACTTGCTGTACCTCCTGAAGACGAGGAGGATGAAGCATGAACAACAACCGCCTTGCAAGGAGCCTTTCTATCGCTCCATACTCTCTCTGGGCACTTCTGTTTATTCTTGTTCCGCTTGTTTTTGTCGCATATTATGCTTTCACGGACAATTCCTTCTCCTTTACATTTGACAATTTCACCCGTTTTTTTACAGCGAAAAGCACTGTGGAAGGTTCGGAGGTCCGTACTTATCTTCTCATATTCTGGCGCAGCCTGAAACTCGCAGTCATCAGTACTGTGATCTGTCTGCTGCTTGGCTATCCTCTCGCATATATCATGTCCCGTTCCGGTTCACGCGCACAGAAGATCATGATGATTCTTATCATGATCCCGATGTGGATGAATTTTCTGATTCGTACCTATGCATGGATGACGATCCTGCAGGACACAGGGATCCTGAACAGCTTTCTCCAGGCCATAGGTTTGGGAAAGGTTCATATTATCGGTACCGAAAGCGCTGTCGTGATTGGAATGGTATATGATTATCTCCCCTATATGGTCCTTCCGATTTATTCGATTATGGCCAAGATGGATCTGAAGCTCATTGAGGCTGCGAAAGATCTTGGATGCAATAGTGCCGGCGTTCTTAAACGCGTGGTATTTCCCCTGAGTCTGCCAGGCGTTCTCAGCGGAATAACCATGGTCCTCATTCCCTCCGTCAGTACCTTTTACATTTCTCAGAAACTCGGCAATGGAAAATTCTTCCTCATTGGAGATGCGATTGAAGGACAGTTTGTCGCAAACAACCTTCATTTTGCCGCTTCCATGGCCTTTAT
>JAEEGL014849081.1_pt1 | contig 17772 bp, 28 predicted proteins | sample 9134231 | NCBI WGS metagenome assembly JAEEGL01 (sample SAMN16246548, study PRJNA631951) | gut metagenome | biome: gut microbiome; feature: rumen; material: fiber-attached | host: Bos | place: Iran: Karaj | collected 2018-10 | reverse complement strand
ATGACAAGCTTCTATAAATAATTTATACTCAGCATAAGTTAAATTATACTTTTTACAAAACTTAGGCAAGTCTTTTAATAAAGGGCGTATTACTCCTGGAAAATCAATCATACTGATACGTAAATTATTAATTTTTTCTATATCTACACCCTCTATAGGTATATTATGCTTTTTAAGTTCATCTATAATAACACTTTCATAATCCTCTTGATTGTCGCTATGCTTATATTTATTTAATGTATAATTCTTTTTCGTACAAGTACGACAATAATATGAAAGCCCATCTTTTGTATTCTTATTTTTAGTAAAATCACTTAATGGTAATTCTTTTTTGCAACCATAACATTTTTTTGTATTCAATTATATCTCTCAAAAAAATAAATAAATGGGATATATTAATAAAACCAATATGTATTATTCCATTTTAATGGATATCTATATTTATAAGGAGGATAATACCATCGAAAACTAGCACTATCTTTTTTCTGTTTTATTTCATCTAAAGAGTCACAATAATCATCCTCATAATCAGTATTAAGGATGTCATTTATTAAAGCATCCTTTTCTATTCTTTTTTCAATAACATCAATAATTTTATCGATTTGTGCTCTAGTAGCTTTGAGTTCATCTAACACATAACCATACCCATTGTCACTACTGAAATCTATATTACATGCATTGCATTTACATTTTTCTTTTTTCATCATTCCACCTTAAAACCTAATAATAATTCATGGTTACGTTCAATCCACGATTGAACATATTTTAAATCCTCGATAACTTCTTCTTCTTCGTTTTCTGCATATTTTAATCTACCAACAACGAAGCTATAAAAAATAGCATTTGCTAAAACTTGCTCGTCCATAATTCTTTGAAAATTTTCAGGTTGAGTAAATTCTTTTACAATCGTTATAAGAAGCTCATCGATTTCTTCATCTTGCATGTATTAAATATATAACAAAAAGTATTATTTATATTTTTCTATATTTTAAAAAATAAAATTATTGATACATAACATCCGAATCTTCTTCAGCATCTTCTGTTAATATATCAATATCTTGTTGATAAAGAATTTCAATATTAATAATATGTTCTTTATTTATTACAATAAAACGTTCAGTTCCATCTTCTACTGTGTAATTTACACCTAATACATTTTTTTCCTCATAATCAATAAAAGCAAAAGGATATGATGTGTCAATAGTATTGATAATTAAAGGTATATCTTGTACTTTTATTTCACTATCATTTGGAAATCCATTTAATAACATTTTACTATAATAATTATCCATCAAATCACTATAAGTAATTAAATAATTGTTCATGGAAATATGCTTGCGGATGAGAACACACAGGGCAACTAGCTGGAGCATTACGTCCTATATGGGTATATCCACAGTTAGAGCAAATCCATGTAATATCATCATCTTTATGGAAAACACTATTGTGTCTAATATTATTAAGTAAAACTTCATATCTTTTACAATGAGCAGCCTCTATTTTTGATATTTTATAAAATAAATCCGCTATATCATCATATTCCTCTTCTTGAGCGGTTTTATAAAAATCAATATACATTTCTGAAGCTTCATAATGTTCACCAGCTATAGCATCAAGTAAATTTTCTAAAGTTTCAGGAATGTTTTCACCATTTAATATTTTAAACCATATTTTTGCATGTTCCTTCTCATTATGAGCTGTTTCTTCAAAAATATCTTTAATCTGTTCATAGCCATCTTTTTTTGCTTGAGATGCATAATACTGATATTTAGCATATGCTTGTGTCTCTCCAGCAAAAGCTTTTTGTAAATTTTTATAAGTTTTTGACTTCCCAAAATTCATATTATCACCTAAAAATTATGACGTGGTACAAAGGGTATATCATATTTTTCTTTATCAGTACGAGGAATGACATTCGCTAATGTATTAACATAATTAACATAATCAGATGCTGTTCTTAAATTAGCATCAAAATCATCATCATCCCATAAATCATCAAATTCTGATATAGATAAAGAAGTAAAATCTTTCTCTAAATCACATTCTTTTAACTCTCTAATAAAACCAGGAGATAATTCAAGTTGATTTTCAGCCTCCATAAAAAAATCGTCTACTATTTCCCAAACCTCTTCTGGATTATCTTTTACTGTATCTAATCTATCTTGAAAAGCAAAAATTTCATGCATAGAAATTTCCACAAATTGCATCGGTTGCCATTTTTGTTTCATATTGATTACCTAATTTCTTAATTATATAAACTCATAATAATTAATTTTATATTATTTTATGTCTATATCTATCTTTAAACTCTTGTTTCTTTCCGTTATTAAAAGTATCGATACACAAATAATAACCAGTAATCCTATCATATATATAAAGATGCTCAGAACCACAAATTGGACATACTTCTAATTCATCATTAATCGTATATCCACATTCTTGACAAAATGTAAATACTTTACTATATGCCCAAAAAATAACTCCTGTTTCAAGAATCTTTTTGTTTAAAGACCAAATGGCTTTTCCATCACTCCATACTTCCCCTAACCATATATGTAATATATTACCACCTAATGAAAGGGGGTGGTAAGTCGCTGCGTTTTTAATATGGTCTACGATATTTGTTTCTTCAGATACAGGTATATGAGAACTATTAGTTAAATAATAATTACCTTTAGTTCCTTGAACAGGCGCATTTGGATATTTCTCTTTTATTATTTCTGCAAATCTATGTGATGCACTTTCTGCTGGACTACCAATAACAGACCAACGCAAACCATCTTTTTTATTATATTCTTCTTTTTTTGCATTTATAGCAGAAAGAACGCCTACTCCACCTTCTTCTGGTAATTTTAATATTTGTAAACACTCATATAACCCACAATATCCTATAGTCATTGTGGTTCTATTAATATCCCATAGGGGTTCTCCTGTTTCTTTATCTTCTTGTAAAAGAAAATCAGACATATGTTTATTGTATATAGTATCTATTACACATTTTCTACGATAACATAGAGTCTCATATACAATGTCACACATTTTATTAAGCAAATAAAAGAAAGAATCTATGTCACCATCAGCTTCTAAAGCAATCAATGGGAGATTTAAAGTTGAATACATAAAGTTTCCAGTATTCATAGAATCTTTTTCATAATTTCCTGTATAATTAACTGGTAAAGCAGTTCTACACCCCATCACAGTACGCTCCATTTCGGTACAATTTACATAATAAAGTGTGGGATTATTAGCTCCTTTTTCATGTAGTAGTTGGCATGTACCACTATATTCATCTAAATCACCTTTTCTAATATTAAATAATATATTAGGAAAACGATGATAAGCACCATGTCCATCTTTTTCTTCGGACACTTCTAATATAGCTCTAAAAATTAAATCAGCCTCTTCTTGATAGTCAGCATATACACCATTAGCTACACCATTTGGACCTATAGCAGGTTCATTTGCAAGAACATCAGGCACAGAAAGGTCTACACCTATAGAGCTAAATAATATTTGACCCCCACGACAAACCAAACTCATATTACAATTAAAAATAAAACCTTGTATTGCTTGTTTGATTTCTTCATAAGTTCTACCTCTTGCAAAAGGAGCTAATAACGTATTAAAATTAACATACCCTTGTCCTCCTGAAAAAACAACAGCTCCTGCCATAAAAGCCTGTAATAAATGATTCAATAATACTTCAAGAGTTTTAGCTGGTTTTGCCACCGAACCCATCATTCCTCTGCCATCAATCATTAATCCATTTTTTGCAAAAAATCTTAAATCATAATTCATACAATTTGGGCGTGTATGAAAAAATTCTAAATCATGATGGTGTACAAAACCTTCTATATGTGCTTGTGCACATTTTTCTGGCATATCTTGTAAAGCATATTGTTTCGCAATTGAGTCATATGCATATTTGGTAATCATTTCAGGAGAATATCCAATATTAGCGTTATCATTACATCCATTCTCCATTAATTCTTCAAACTCTTTAACAGTCATTCCTAATGTACGATTTTGTTCAACAGCTTTAAATTCCCCTTCTTTTAATAATTGTGAAGATACTTCCGCTCTTAAATCTGAGGTAGATATTTCAACTAACCCTTCATTTTGTCTCAACTTATACAATTTCTTAGCTATTCTATCTTGTATTCTATCAGCCAAATCCTTTCCTACTCCAGTTTCATCTATAATAGTTTGAGAAATCATTCTTGGTTTAAAAATATCTTTAGTTCCATCATTATGTATTACAAAAATTTTATCTGTCATAAGTATCCTCCAAAAAATACTATATTTTTATAGTAATTTATTTATCATCTGTTGTATATAAATCCAACTGTAACTGTATAAACATTTTATCAATTTTATTTATTGTTGCTTCTGTAATTTTGTCATATTTTTTTTCCATAAGTTCTTGCCTCACAAGATTCAAATTATTTTTCATTAAAGATTCATTACTTTTATCACTGACATCTACATCAAGTGGGTCAACTTTATCAAATTCTTCAACCATATCTATTAAATCAATTGTAGACATATTTAAATCACCACTATTTAACTTATCTATCCATTTAATTAAATGAAAACTTGATAAATTAAGGGGGGGATTATTGACGCACAGACTCAATAAGTCGAGAAACAAATCATTTGAGCAATCGATTGATGGCGGATGAGCGAGTATATTAAACATTTGTACAGACCCATTTTGATATATAAGAGTTAATAACAACCCTAATTCCATCATAAAAATATTATGCCCATCTATATCGGTATGCATATTTGTTAATGGAGCTTGAATAAAAGATAATGAATCATACAAGTTGTTTATATATATACCATATATATCATTATCTTTTTCATAAATAGAAAGCACATAAACATTTTTTTGTTCTTCAAAACTTTCTTTTACAATTCTTAAAGTAGTTTCATCTACTTTTTTATTCGTTGTAATCGCCATCGTATTCATTATCAGCACCATTAACGCCTATATCTATAAGCTGTGCAAATCGTTCACCTTTTTTTATAAAAAATGGTACAGTATTATGATTAATTAATAAAAAACTTAAATGACCATAAAATCCTGGGTCTCCAAAAGCGGTTCTAACATCTACACCAGCTCTAAGCAAAGAAGAGCGTGGTAAATATAATTGTCCTGCATTAGCGCTAATTTTAATTTTTTCTTGTGTAACAGCTATATATGGAATATTTGGTTCAAGTGTATATCCAACTTCTAAATTCATACCATTAATTTTAACAGCACTTTGACTCAATGGTTTCTGTTTAGGAAGTTGTTTAATATTATCAGCTATTCCATATACTTCTTCAGTATTATCAAATACCATTACTTTTCCTAATTTTAAATCAATACCTGCAGGCTGATACTGATTATCTTCAAGATTTGGATACAATTGTTTTAAAATTTCATCTCCACTAATCATTTAATCACATTCCTCTGGAAGTTCTTCGTATTCTGCATCACCTTTATGGCTACACTCTTCACATACCATACACTCTTCATTATAAGAATAGTGGTAATCATTACTACCACAAATAGGGCATGATTGTTTTTTTGCTATACCTAATTTAGCCATAATCATTCTTAAATCATCTAAATCTAATACTTCTTCACCACAATCAAAACCATAATCTAAAGGTATTAACGAATCACCACTAAAGCAGTATTGGTCTTCTAAATCAAACTCTTCATAAATCTGATTCGCATCATCCCATCGTGCAATACCATAATTATAGTCGCATTCAGGTGAAAATGCAACACAATATTCATTTAACACTTCTTCAACTGTCATTTTCATTAAATCATCTATTTTCATATACCTCTCTCCTTCATATAATTATCTAAAATTGTCCAATGTTTATGTTTCATATATTGAGTAACATAATCAATATCCATTTTATCAAATAAGATATTATAAACGCCCAAACGTTTAATACGCTTACCTAATTTTGTTGGTTCACCATAAGATGTTTTATAATTCTCTTCAGCTACCATTGTTAAATAAAATACCATCCACCACACAATAGTATCTTCATCATATGTTGTGTCTATATCATAAATAAGTTGTTCAGATATTTTATAATCAGCATTCTTTTCAACAATATTATAAATTTTATTAAAATCATTCCATACTTTATTTACACTATATTTATCAGTTAAATCTAATATCCATTGAAAATATACCTCATCAGGAGGAGCATATCTAGATTTTCCAGTAGGTTCAATATATACACAATATGAATCTTTTTTTCCACCATCAAAATATATAGAAGTCTGAATTTTACCAATAAAAAACATCTTTATTCACTCATCATTTGATTTCCTTTTAAAATAACTTTATCAAAATTCATTCTCTCAACAAAACCAAATTGTCTAAGTTTTGTCTCAATTTTTTTATTTTCCTCTTCAGTATCTGCCACTTCAATCATAGCTATTACTTTACAATTACCACCATGAGAACGGTCATGAACAAGAAAAACTTCATCACCTATATTATAAAATTTTTGTTGAAATGTTAATCCCATATTACACCTCATCGCTATATTTAATTTTTTCATAATCTTCAATTTCTTTTATTTTTTTAAATTCAGTATAAACAATATTAGCAAAACGAATAGTAGTTTTTTTAAGCGCCATTAAATGTAATCGTTTTTTATTATATTTTGGATGCTTATACTGATAATATTTTACCTTTTTATCATAATATTGTTCATATTGTTTATCTGTATTAATCATTTTTTGTGTACATCTTGTCAAAGCAACTTTAAGATTTTCACAATAATCTACATTATCATATTTTTTATTCGCAACATGAACACCCCCTCCATATTTAGTAAGTTTATATGTTTTATTATTCTTTCTAATAACTGGAGCTAATCCTGCATATGATAAAAAATGTTTACGATTCTTAAATCTACTAATATCACCTATTTCTACAATAATTTCAGATGCATCATATATATTAATAGAAGAAATATTTGAAAGAAAATCAACATACTCTCTCGAAAATATCAAAGTATTATATATTTCATTACGAATCTTTTGCAATGGCAACTCCAAAGGAACAATACTCACATCTTCCATTTTTTGTCTATATTTATCATTTAATTGGGGAATAGAACCTAATCGATATTCATTACTTATTTTAGCTTCATGTAAAGTTTTATTAGTAGAAAATAATATAGTTAAAACTTTACGCTCATACATATCCATTATCTCATCCTCCTGATGGCTTTTTTACTTTTTTCTTGCAAACGAGGAACTGTATCTAATTCACTATCACTTGCATTAAATACCTTACCAGGTGTTTTAAAAACATCAAGAAGAGAACGAGCCATTTTTTTCCCAACTCCAGGTATACCTATCAAAACATTAATCATCTCATTAGAATCTTTTTTACGTACAATAGGTTGTTCAATTGGCTCATCAAACTTATTAACAACAGATATAATTGCCTTAATACATTTTAAAAAATGTGTTATATTATCACATTGAATTACTGGTACTTTATATCGTTGACTTAATGATATTATATTACTATATTTTTCATTTAATGTCAAAGGTTTAACATATTCAGCATTAAAATTTCCATCATCATAAACTAATATGAATGAAAAAGGATATATTTTTTTCATATTTAAAGCTTCTTTTTGTATTCTACGATTTCGACACGATTGAGTAAAATCTTGTATAGTCTTCGTTTCAATCGCTATTGTTGGTCCAATATTTTGATATATTAATATATCCCCAGCTAATAATCTTTTTACTTCAACTTTACTATTAAATTCATTTTTAATAGCTTCAATACGTGTTCTATCTTCTCTATCATCAATATAAAGTTCCATAATATCTTCCTTAATTTGTTATAAATATAAATAAGGACCCCCACAATATCCATTATATGGACAAACACCATTTTGCTTCTGCGTATCACAATTAGCAAATAGTAAATTATCTTCTCGCACATAATATAAATATTCTGGTTGATTCTCTTCTTCCGTAGAATGATAATATTTACTTTCAGACAATGTTGTTTTGAGAATCGTTAAAATTTCATAAAAAGAATACCCCTGGTCTCTTAAATAAAGAATTAATTGACCTCTTCCATAATAATCTAAATAAGGATTAGATAGCATTTTTGTAATACAAGGTGGATACCCATCTACAATTTTAATTTTTGAAGCATCGATAGGTTCATGAATAACAGGCTGTTCTTCTACATCGTATCCTGAAATATCAACTAAAGCATCTCCTTGTATCCATTCTTCATATCCTGACAAACCTGATGTGTCACCATATGCATATCTCAATTTTCCTTCTCTTGCCATTTGACAAATAGCATCATAAGTAAAATTCATAAGATGAGCATAATCAAGAGGAATACAATAAAGATGTGTTTTCATATTCATTGTCCCTATCATTCTACTTACTCTTCTTAAATCACCAACTACAGCTGGGTCACTTGTGGTATTAGTTTTTTCATGTATATCCTTCACCCATCCTCTAATAGCTCTTGATGGGTTTTTTAATTTATCTCCATCCTTTAAATAAATAAATAAATGAAACCCCCTACCGCTAAATCTAATCTTAAATTTAGCACCAATTTCATATAAAAATTTAGCTACCACCTTTATATCATCAAAAAATTTTAAATCCTCATCATAATCAAAATCAAGAAAAATTTTATCTACAATAGCATTAGATGCTTTTATATCTTCTTTTTTAAACCCCTTATAGTCATATACTGATAAATATAAATCTTTTTTGCCAGCGTATAATTCACGATACTCATCTATTTTAGGCTGTGTTGCAGGTATACGTGTTTTAGGAATAAATATTTCTCTCATTTAATCAACCTCTAATAAATCTAAATTTTTTTCAAATTCATTATCTAATACCATTTCAGCTAATTTTAATGCAAACTGACAGCCTGGGTCAAGTATTAATCCTGTCTCTCCATTAATTTCAAAAAATGGAAATTCCACACAAGCATCAAAACGTGTTGCATATTCATCACAAGTACGACCATTAAAATACCTACAATCAATTGTAGCACAACATGCTCCACATTGTTTACAAAAATCTCCATATTGTTGTACCATATCCCAAGTAAAAAAACTATCAGGTGCTCTATTAAGAGTAACATCAACTATATCTGCAATTATATCATCAGATAATCTTGGATAATATTTATTATGATATTTATCACAAAAATATTTACAAAAACGAATATGATTAATCATCAAAAACCACCATCTTCTTGACACACATCTTGATAACTACAATATTTACATAAAAATTGTTTTTTAGGCTGAAAACGTTCAGCATCAATTTCAGAACGTATAAAATCTAATAAATCTAATGCTGCATTACAATCTTTCTCTGTACAAAAAGCTCCTTTCTCTTGGCACTCAACAAAATTCAGAAAACGAGCTTTACCATCTTTAGTAAAAAATATCCCTGCAGAAATTACTTCAACATTAGGATATTTAGATTCAATAAGCATTTTATAATATACCAATTCAAGTCTATATTTTTTTATAGAATTTGATTTTCCAGTTTTATAATCGATAATAATAATATCATTATTCTCATCACGTACAACAAGGTCAGCAAGTCCGTTAAAATTATGTTTTTCATCATATAAATACTCTTCACAACAAAAAACTTCATAATGCATTTTTTCATTTTGAAAAACATCTTCAAAAAAATCTGCAAGATGGTCAAGATGTATTTTTAAATCATACCTTGACCCTTGTTTATCTGCTAACTCTTGTATTTTTTCTCTATAATTATTAGAACTAATACCTCCAGTTTTAATAAATTGTTCTGCAATTTCATGAACATCTGTACCTAATTGCATAGCATCATTAGGTTCTTCTTCTATTTCATCAATATATCTATATTTAAATTCTCTTCTACATTTTAAAAAACTATTTACTTTACTTTTACTTAATCTCATTTTTTAACCCCCAATCAATTAACGAATGGATAATATTAACTGTAAACCAATCTTCTACATACATATGTAAATACGTTCCATCTCTATAAACACGAAAAGGTCTATTTCTTTTTTGGTTTTTATGCGAGATATAATGTGTTTTTTTACTATCCCACATTGTATATTTTGATTTACCCCTTTTACTATGTTCTTGATAAACATAGTCTCCACCTTTTGTATAATTATATCTTGGACAATACTCCTTTATATAATTTACTTCTAAATCGTTTAATTCATCTTCGCTACATAGTTCTTCTATATAAACAACAAAACGCTTAGGGTCACTTAAAATTTTTTCATCAATAGGTTGATTATATTTACTATCTCTTGAATGCGCTCTATGCCTACGATAAATATCACGACTTTGACCGATATATACTATTTTATATCCATTTTTTAAATCTCTATATGAATAAATACCACATAATTTTTCTATCAATTTTTCACTATTACAAATCTTATTGTGGGATTATATATTTGCTTTTTGTAAATTATTAATGAAAGCTGTATTATCTGATACACTATACGACACTATCATTCCAGCAACCAAATCTGAAGGAAAATCACTACATGTAATATATGTTTTTTCACTACCTTTTTCATATACATTTAATCGTACACAATTATTACCTCTTTTACTTTTAAAATATGTAACTTGTCTAATAAGCCCAACACTATCAAGCCTCATATCATAATCTATTTCATTAATAAGCATTTCTGATTTTTTATTCAAGTAATCATTTTCTAATACAAAACTATCATTAACACTATAATCAATAATAAAATGTATATAAACTTTACCTTGATATGTGTGCCCTTTTACTAAAATCAGGTGTCCTTTTTGAAAATAATCACCATAAACATATAAAACATTCTTACCAGCTGAAAGACTAATATTATCACCTTTATTTTGTATATGAACAATACAGTAATCTTTTTTCATATCAACATCAACTATAATACCTTTAATTAACACTTCTGGCAAATCATCAATTAAATTTTCAACTGGAGTTAATACATCGTCATAATCAGTTATAAAAGCATCTACATATTCCTCGTGTACTGAAAAAGATAAAGCTGCATATTCTTTATTAAGTATATCTAATTTTGTGTACTCTTTTGATTCATTAAAAAAATAATTAAGCAATTGTGAACGTTTCTCTACAATTTCTTGCATAATCATCTCTCCCATGTGTCATATATGAATCCACGTTGTCTTAATTCCTGTATAGCTAACAATCCATGAACAGCATCTAATAATAATTTATTTTTATTTTCATATTCACTTCTAATTGCTTTTAAACGCATACGTGATTCATGAAGAGAATTAGCCTCTTTTACTAATTCCATAATGTCTGTTATTTGCTTATTTTTATATGTATCTTGTACAGTGAAGTCATCTGTATTAGTTACAATAACAAATCTTTCATTCTCATTCATTATACCACCTATTTGTATCGAGTATAAATCTTCTACCATCTTTTAAACTAATGTATGCTAAATCATCATCTCCATGTCCACAACAAGCATTATCAATAAAATCACAAACACTTAATCCTTGCAAACAAAAATCACAATCTTTAACTCCATTAATATCTAATCGTGGTTTATCACATTTAGAACAAACTTCTTTATCATTTATATATACTCCTCCATCAGCATATTGCCACCCATCTTTAGTAAAAATAATTTTTCTGCCATTTTTTGTAAAAGAAAAAGCTACCATTATATCAACCTACTTTGAACTTCTTTTTCTTTATGAACCACAGGTATATTATCAAAACATCCTGCATTAATTAAATTTTCCTTTACCCTTTTATTACATTGACGTGGTGCAACTCTTACACAAAAATCTTCAAATGATTGAAAATCCCCATTCTTCTCTCTTTCGTTAATAATATAAGTAGATACTTTATCAGATACTTTATCAATTAAATTAAGACCTATTATTATTTCTTTATCATTAATTGTGGTATTTGCTTGACTACGATTGATATCTGGAGAAAGCAATTGTGCATCTGACTCCTTAATCATATGTAAAATTTCAATAATTTTTTCATCTGATTTTGTGTTTTGTAACATAGCTACAGCAAATTCAAGAGGATAATATGTTTTAAGCCATGCTGATTGATAAGCAAGAACTGAATAACCTACTGCGTGTGAACGATTAAAGGAATAATCTGATGATTTTTCCATATCATTCCATAATTTTTCAGCTACATCATCTTTTACACCATTATTTTTACAGCCTTGTAAGAATTTTGGTTTAAACTCAGTAAAAGCTTCTTTTTTCTTCTTTGATATAGCTCTACGTAACTGGTCTGTTTCAAGGTCTGACATACCTGCCAAATCACGAGCTACAGCCATAGCATCTTCCTGAAATATCATAAGTCCTTGTGTACTTGCTAACGTAGTTTTAAGCCTTTCATCAAGATAGACTGGTTCTTTTCTACCAAATTTATAATCACAATATAACTTATCCATTCCAGAATTCCTTGCACCAGGTCTAATTAATGATACAATTGCAGTTAATTCATCAAAATTTTCTGGTTGAACCATAGCTACTCCAGCTCTTCCTGCTCCCTTTTCTAATTGAAATAGACCTAATGGATTTTTACAAATAGTTTCATATACTTTTGGGTCATCAAATTCATAAGGTAATGACACATCATCTTTTATTAACCCCAAGCAATCTCTTTGTATATCCAATACAGCAATACCCAATGTATCATTTTTAAGAAACCCCATTGCTTCACACTCAATACCATTATTAGAAATAATAGGAGAACCAGTAATTGATACTGTTGACACATATTTATCCATAATATCATCAAAAACGATTAAAGCTCCTGCGTGTACACCTAGAGACTTAACAATACCTGTTAATGGGTCAATATAATCTTTAACTTCAGGATGTTGATATAAAAAATTCATAACTTTTTCATTTGTATGATAATCTTCATCACTGTCAAGTTGTTTTGTAACCATATTAACTTCTTGAAAATCAATACCTTGTCGAGCTGATAAATCTTTTATTAACATTTTTGGCGAAAATGGTGTCTTTGTCATTACTTGTCCACATTTATCTTCTCCAAAGGTTTTTTTAATAAGTTTTAATACATCATCTCTCCTATCTGAACTTACATCTGTATCTATATCTGGTAATTGAGTCATAGCTCTTGTCTTATTAAGAAAACGAGCAAATGATAAATTATATTCTTTAGGTGGTAACTTAGTAATATTTAACCCATAACAAACCACAGACGCAAGACAAGAACCTCTTGCTGGTCCTCTAAATATATCTGCATCATCTATTAAAGCACATATATATGCTGTTTGCAAAAAGAAATCTTCTAAACCACATTCTTTAATAACAGACAGTTCCATATCTAATTGGTCTTGATACCATTTATCATCATAAACACCTTTACATTTAAGTCCTTGAATAGTCATCCTTTTCATAAAATTAAAATTTTCTTCTGATGATGCTTCAAATTGAGATTGATATGTTTTTAATACACTCATTATATCACCTTTCAGAAAAGTTTTTAACTAAATTAAAAATTATCTCACATGTTACAAAATCATGAAAATAACCACCTAATGGAAGTTGATATCCTTCATATCTTACAGAAAAACATCTACATAAATCAGGTAATCTTTTTTTATAAAACATAATTGATTTATGATATCCACAACATTGGCTATTCCATAATGTATATTTTATACCATCAGGTGCAACTTTATTATAATGCTTTGGATTTTTATGAGCATCATATTTTTGAATCCAAAACATTTCACGTTCATTTAGTCTTTTCTCTGGTACTTTTTCTAATATAATAAAATCAAAATTATCACGACCAAATAAAATAATATCTCTATCAATAGCTGATACTCGACAATGAGCACTAAATCTTGCTTCAATATTTTTACTTTGTCCTATATATACTTGGTCTGTTTTTTTGTTATTTATCATATAAATACCACAAGTCATTATACCACCTTCTTTAAAAAAATTTCTTTAAAATGCTTATGTTGTGTAAACTTAGGTATAACCCTACCATAATTTTTTGGCTCAAAATAACATTTCTCTGCTATTTTATGTGTATTTGCAATACATTTTGAAATTAAGTGTGTGTCATCTATACCAGATTCTAACGCAAGGTCAACAGAAAGTGTACTTGTACCAAGAACATTACTTTTTAATGTATCAGAAATTTCAGATTCTGGTTTTTTCCAATTAATACTTTGTATCTTTTTTCGTAGTGGTCTACCTTTATCAGTAAGAACATGACTATCAAAAGTGTTAATTATATATTTTGCACCAGTATCATAATATAATTCAATTAATTTTTCGTTTAAAAAGTTTTGTGGGTATTTTCCATGTTCATCTTGCCAAGTTGGATGATATTGCAATTCTACCGCTACATTATCCCTACCAAAATTATCTAACAACTTATTAAAAAAATTATATGCTTCATCATCATTTCCATTTAAAAAATTATAATTTATATAAGAAAGTGCGCAAGCAGTTGAGCAAAAAATTCCTTCCGTATTTTCAAAAATAAGTTCATGAGGAGTTAAAGGTTTATAATAAAAATGATAAGCTACAGATAATCTTTGTAACTTTCTTATATTCTCTAAACCTTTTTCATTTTGAGCAATTAACACTAAATGAAATCTTTCTTTTCCAGCAGGCTTTTCATAACCTGTCTTACAATATAGTTCATTCCCAAAAAGTGGTTTAACATTGCTGTCTTTACATGCTTGTTGTAAAGAATAATGATTCATTAATGATGCATGGTCAGTAATAGCTACATATTCTTGTCCATACTCTTGCAATTTATCAACAAGTTGAGGTACACGAATAATAGAATCTCCTAGCGATGCATCTGTGTGCAAATGTAAATTTACAAATTTATCCATTATACCCTCCCTTACAAAGAATTATCCATTAAAAAACTTTGAATATCTTCAATAGATATACCAAATAAAATCTCTGGTTCAGGTATTGATATTCTTACAGTATTATCATGAATATCTTGATAAAAAATAATACCATATTTACCTTCAATCTCCTGAACAGGAGGTTTTGATGGTATTTTAACAATTTCTAATGTATCATCTTCGTAATCAATAAAAATATTATATCCCATCTATTTTTTACTCTCCACCTCATCAATTTGTGGGAATATTAAATTTTTAATTTCTGTATAATCAGTATTAATAATACCTTTTTCAGTATTCATAGACATAAAAGTAGATGTCTTGCCAACAATACGACCATTAGACCTATTTTTTTTAATAGTAACTATATAATCTTCTACATGATTATTTTCAGCATTAGTCTTTTGATTTAATAATAACCTTACACCACATTCCTCAATTAATCTTTTTTTAACAGAAGAAAGTTCTTTACCTGGTTCCACATACTCTGGTGCAAAATCTTCATGTGATACAAAAATAACTGGTATATCTAATGCCATATATGCAGATGTAAACTCTCTAAAGAACTTAGCTCTAATCTTCCATAAATTTAATTGTGTACCTGAATCTACATCAAGATTTCTCTCCATTCTCATTTTAGATTCAGCATATTCAAGTAAAAATGAAATACCATCTACAATTACACCTTTTACATTGATACCATTATCCATTGCTTTTTTAATTACAGAAGAAGTTGTTGTAACCTTTTCAAGAACACGTTCTTCATCTCTAATTAATACTCCCCTATCATTATATTTACGTGCATCAGGATTAAATGGTAAAACTTGACCAGCATGTAATTCTTTTTCAAAAAAGTTATTAATAATTTCGCTTCCACTATTATCAATACCAACATATACAACTTTTTCATCATCTTTTAAGTCAGATAATAATAAAGATAATGCTAATGATGTTTTACCTAATCCTTCTCGACCTGATAAAACAATTTTTTGTGCAATTTTATCGTTTTTAACTTGTTTATTACTTTCAAAAATGTCTTTATATATTTCATCTGCTAATGATTCCTTTGGGTTTCTTGTTTTTTCTGCTTGTTGTTCTAATTTGACTACAGCCATAATTATCTCCTCCTATCTAATAAATTTATTAGGTTATATTCTTTTTTTTCTAATAAAGTTCTTATTTGACTTTTACATATATCGTCTGCACAATTTTGATAATCATTGCTTAACGCTTTTATTTCAGCATGACAATTATCTATTTGCCTATTCAGTTCCTTGTTGTAATTTTCTTGCGACATATTCATCAACACTTTTATCTAATTCTTGCTTAACTATAGCTCTACTATATGTGTGTTGAGCAATAACTAAAAAACTTTGTAAAGTTTGTATACGTACACGCAATTGACGTGTACGTATTTCAAACATTTCTATTGGGTTTTTAAAATCCTTGTCCGTAAATCCCATTTAAATCACTTACATTAGTGGTAAAAAACCACCTATTCTATAACCAGGTATTCCTTCTTTATTAACATAGGTATTTAACATAGCAATACCTTGAATACCTTCTTCAATGGTTAAGTCTTTAAAAATATTTTTATCTGCCCAAACAGTAATTTGGTCATCATCAAGTTCAATTTCGATAGGAACTGAACCATTATCAATTGCATTTCCTAATCTTGAAACTGAAGAAATAGGTACAGCAATAAAGTTATTCCTATTATTTATATTAGATTGTGCATATGCATCAATCTCCTCTTTTGTGTAGTATGTAATATCTCCACAAAGTTTCTCAATAAGGTCTGCATATGCTTGAAATTCCTCATCAGAATAAAAAGCATTGCCTTGAGTAAGTTTTACACCATTTAAAAAGTATGCATTGTGTTTAAACATAGGTCCTGGTTGATTACCTTCTTTAATAATAACTTGCACTTCTCTACATAAAGGTATTTTATCAAATACATTAAATTTACCTATATTTAACCAACGAAGTTCGTTTTCACCTGATTCATTGGTAACAATAGCTATAGCACTACCTCTTACATTATCTTTATCTATAACTTTTCCATGTTGATTTGAAAAAGATGTAGTTAATCCAGAATGCAAATAATTACCCTCATCATCAACAAAACCTTTTGTTTTAGCCTCATCAATACCATTTTCAGATACAAATTTATCTACTTTATTCCATGCGTTTCTTTCAAAGTCATTATCTCTGAATCTCATAAAGATAAAACCATCTAAAACAGTTCCTTGAGTATTAGCTTTTTTCTTTAAAGCTCCACGAGTTTTTCTTAAAGCTCTTTTTACTCTAGTATCACCAGTTAAATCTTCTGGTAAGTTTTCAAAAATTTCTTGATATACTTCTTCCATCTCTTCAGAAGAAATACCATTATCTTGGGCGAATTTTTCATTTTTCGCCTGTTCTGTCTCGACTGTACTAATATTCAATTTCATTTGAATGCCTCCGTTATTTTTAGTCAATAAAATGACATTTAAAAATATATATCATCTTATATTTAAACCTTTTGTTTAAATACTATAGAAAAATTACTTTATCTATGGATAGTAGAGAACAATTTTTTGTGAAAAATTATTCTTTTTTTGGTGAATCGTCCGCAAAACGATGCGGTTATAACAAAAAAGAAGTTCAAGCTATCAAAAATAAATATAAGAAAAAAGGAATATACATGTTACCTGTTAGAAAAATAGCTGAAAATAAAATGCCAGCTAAAAAAGGCAAAAAGCAAACTACAGATAGCTTTAGTACTATAGGGTTTGCAGTTGCATGTTTAGATTATGAT
>JAEEGL013684943.1_pt1 | contig 17772 bp, 11 predicted proteins | sample 9134231 | NCBI WGS metagenome assembly JAEEGL01 (sample SAMN16246548, study PRJNA631951) | gut metagenome | biome: gut microbiome; feature: rumen; material: fiber-attached | host: Bos | place: Iran: Karaj | collected 2018-10 | reverse complement strand
TGTTTTAAATTTGTTTGCCAATATTTTAGCGGATTTGTCTCCTATATGTTTTATACCCAATGCAAAAATAAGTTTATTTAACGGTTGCTTCTTGCTGTTTATTATTGCCTGTATTAAATTGTTGGCTTTTTTTTCTTTAAATAATTCTAAAAGCATTAAATCATCAAAAGTAAGTTTGTAAATATCCGCAAAAGTATGAAGTTTGTTTAATTTTAATAATTGGTCAACAACAACTTCACCGAAACCGTCAATGTTCATTGCATCTCTTGATACAAAATGAATTAATCGTCTTCTAAATTGTGCAGGGCAGGAAGGATTTATACAATTGTAATAAACATCATCCTCTTCCTTTACTATTTTGCTGTTACAAGACGGGCAATAAAGAGGGGGAAGGAAATATCCCGAACTATTTTTTGTTGCAACTTTTATAATTTTAGGTATAACTTCACCTGCTCGTTCAATTATAACATCATCACCGATATTTACATTTAATCTTTCTATTTCATCAAAATTATGTAATGTTGCATTTGATATTGTAACTCCCGATAACTGAACAGGGGATAATGTTGCTTTAGGTGTTATAACTCCGGTTCTTCCGACTTGTAATTCTATCGATAATAATTTTGTTGTTGCTTGTCTTGCAGGGAATTTATAGGCTATTGCCCATTTAGGACTTTTGTTTGTATAGCCTATAATTTTTTGTAAATTGTAATCGTTTACTTTTATGACTGCTCCGTCTATTTCATAAGGTAAATTATCTCTGTTATCTTGTAGGTACATTAAAAAATCTTTAACTTCATTTATGTTTTTACATACCTTTATATCTTTTTGTATTGGGAACCCTATTTTTGAACAAAAATCTAAAAATTCCGAATGTTTTTCTAATTTAACACCTTGGACTTGTCCGAAGGAATGAACAAAAAAACTTAATTTTCTTTGGGCTGTTATTGTTGGATTTTTTTGCCTTAAAGAACCTGCGGCAGCATTTCTCGGATTAGCAAATTTTGTAACACCTGTTTCGAGCAAATCATTGTTGAGTTGTTGAAAATCTTTTTTGTTTATGTAAACTTCTCCTCTTATTTCGCATAAAATACTGTTGTTGTTTAATAATTTAAGGGGAATGTTTTTTATTGTTTTTAGGTTTTCCGTTATATCTTCACCGTATTCTCCGTCACCTCTTGTTGCTCCCGATACGAAAGAGCCGTTTATATATGTAAGACTTGCACTTAAACCGTCTATTTTTGGTTCTATAATAAATTCTAAATTATTATTTGTTTCATCTAAATTTTTTTTGATTCTTTCATTCCAAGCCAATACATCATCCATTGAATAGGAATTATCCAAAGACAACATAGGTGTATTATGTTTTACTTGTTTAAATGTAGAAGAAACAACAGAACCTGATACTCTTTGTGTGGGAGAATCCGGTGTTATAAATAAAGGATTATCATTTTCTAATTTTTGTAATTGTTTAAAAAGTTTGTCATATTCAAAATCGGAAATTTCCGGATTATCCAAACAATAATATAAATAGTCGTGATGTCTTATTTGATTTCTTAAATCTTCTATTTGTTTAAAAATAGGATTTTCTTCTTGCATAATAGGGGAAAAACCTTACTTTCTTTCTTTTTGAAGTTTGTCTAATATTCCGTTAACAAACTTACTTGAATCTTTGTTAGAATATGTTTTAGATATTTCTACGGCTTCGTCTATTATAACGCTTATGGGGGTATTCATATACAAAATTTCATAAGCTGCAAGTCGCATGATATTTCTATCTATTGTTGACATTCTTGATATATTCCAATTGTCGGCATATTTTTCAATTAAAGTATCTATTTCTTTTTGATTTTGGCAAACACCTTGGAATATTTTAACCGCGAAATCTCTGTAAGAAGTTTCTTCCGGTAAAAATTTGTCAAAACATTTAAAAATATCTTTCTCTTGCATTGCACAATTATCAAATGCATACAGCATTTGTAACGTACACTCTCTTGCTTGCCTTCTGGTGCCCATAAAAAGATCCTTATATATGTTTATATACAGAGAATTCTATAAAAAAACTATCTTAGTGTCAATAAAATTTGCAAAGCAAAATTTCTATTTTATAGCGAAACGGATTTCTCTTTTAAATTATAGCTTCTCGGAGTGCAAAAAAAGTAAAATTTTAAAAGAATAAATAACAGCTTGGATTTCATATCAAGAGTACAATGATAAAAAAATTCACATTATTGTTGCTTTATAAAGTTTTCAAGTTTTTCCAATTGTTCCGTAGGATTTTTAAACCAAGCTGTTGACCAAATTCTATACATTTTCCATCCCAACCGTTCTAAAACCTCTTGTCTTAATCTGTCCCTATCTCTAACAGTTGCACATGCGTTATAAGATGTGCCATCGCATTCTATCCCAAGTAAGAATTTATTTGTATTATTTTTATCTCTTATAGCTAAATCTATTTTGTAATTTGAACATCCTACATGCTTTTCTACCGAATATCCTTTATCCGTTAAAGCTTTATAAACGGATTCTTCAAAGTTGGAAATTAAGCTGTTATCTTCGTTTGTAATTTTCATTTTTGTATTAAGTACTGTTTCTCCTTTTTCAGCGAAATCCAAATATGCCTGTAAAAGTTTTACACCGGTACTTGTTGTTTTTTCAAGGTTAAAATCCGAAGCCTTTATTCCACTGAAAACCTGTATCATATATCTGGCTCTTGTAATTAATACATTAAGTCTTCTCTCTCCGCCATCTTGATTTATAGGTCCGAAATTCATTGAGAGAACACCGTTTTTATTTTTAAAATATCCTACACTTATCATTATTACATCTCTTTCATCACCTTGAACCGATTCCAAATTTTTAACAAAGAAATATTCCTGGCTATTATTATTGAAGAATTCTTCACAAGATGGATCTTGTTCTCTTAATTTCTCAATTTCATTTTCTATTAGGCTTTTTTGTTTTATATTTAATGTTGCAACTCCTAAAGTCATATTAGAATGTTGTTTTGCATGGTGCATAACCGCTTTTGCAACAATTTTTGCTTCTTCCAAGCACATTTCTTCTTTTGTTGCTTGTATAGGATTGTGATATATAAATTTTACACCTAAAGTTTCAGATGTTTCAATACAGCTTGGGAATGTATATAGTTCCTGATATAAATGCTTATTTGAAAAAGAGATTAGATGTTCATGTTTGCTTCTATAATGCCATTTTAACATACATTGAGGAAATCCTGATGTTGTACATTCATCAAGAATACTATCCAAATCGGTTCGTTCTTGTTCTTGAGATTGTTCTTCATCAATATTATCTTCTTCGCTTTCAACGACTGTTTTAAAAAAGGATGTTGGCGGTAATTGTTTTGTATCTCCTGTAATAACCAGTTTTGATCCTCTGATTATTGAACCTATACAATCTTCCGTTGTTAATTGACTGGCTTCATCAAATATAACAACATCAAAATGAAATATATTTGGATCTAAAAGTTGTGCTACCGTTGACGGACTCATCATTAAACAAGGTTTAAGTTCCAAAAATAAATTCGGAATAGAACGAATAATTTGTCTTAAAGATTTATGTATTCTTTGTAATTTACATAATCTTTTAAGTTCTAATGTTTCTTTTGTATATTCTTGTTTTGCATAATTTATATTTGAAGATAGTTTTGTTGCAAGTCTTGCTTTTGCTGATATGATTTGCTCTTTGTCAAGAGTTCTAAATTCTTTAACCAAATCATCTTGTTCTAAAGAATTAAAGTTTTTTAAAATCTTATTGTTTTCAAAAATATATCCGTTTAACCAAATTCTTAAAAATTGTGTTTCAAGTGCAGTTGCGTAATCATCTAAGGATAAATTTGCTTCGCGACATTTATTCCAAAATTCACTTAAGCCTTTTTTTTCTATTTCATCGGTTAAGTTTAAATATTTTATCCATAGTGTTAAATCGTCCGCTTTTTGTGAAATTGAGTAAAATTTATTTTTTAAAATATTCAAATCAATATCTGTATATTTACAAGAAAAAGCCTTATCCCAATTGAATTTTAATATATCCGTAATAATGTCAAAATTATTTTTTATTGCTTCTTGCAAGTTTGTTATATTGTTTATCGTTGTCTTTAATTTAGTGTAATTTATATTTTTTGTTTTAATTTTTTCTAAAATATCTTGTGTAAAAAAATCTTTTTCTTTTAAAACTTTTTTGAAATTTAAAAGACGATTACTTTGACTAATTATATCATCTTCGTTTGGATTGTCTTTGTTCCAATGATTTGAATACAGTTGTGCTGCTATATTATCGTAATCATTAATTTTCTTTATTGAATTTTTCAGTTCTTTTAAATTATTTAAATCATAAAATAATTCATTAAAGCCGGGTTTATGATTATTGATAAAAAATTGTTTAAAACTTTTGTATTCTTTGTTAAACTTAAAAAATAATTTTGATACGAAATTATCTTTATAGATAGATAATTTTGATATTAAATCATCTATATCTTGTTTTAAAATATTATTGTCGTACTTTGCTTTTGTTCTGTTTTTATATTTGTTAAATTTACTTACTTCATCGCGGACAAGATTAATATTATCTTCTAAGTTTTTATCTTCTTTTTCCAAATAAGGTATTGCCAAAACAGGAATATTTAATATTATATCGGCAATATTTATGTTTTTTTCAATTTGTGAAATTTTTGTAATTTGATTCAATGATGTTTCGTTGCATAAATTATCAATGTTTATTTCAATATCACTGATATTTTTTATAAGCAAATCTATTTCTTTTTTTAATTTTATCTTTTCTTCAAGATTAAGTTCTTTTATTTGTGAGCCATACCAGGCAAAATCTTTCGGATTGCCTAACTTTTTAATAGTTTCCGCGATGTTACAAAAAAGTTCTTTCTTTATTTTTAAATCTTCGTTAGTCCATTTATCATAATCTTTAAATATATACATAAAATCAGGAATATTATTGTTGTTTAAAACAATACCTAGGGCTTTGTAGGGGGAAATTTTTAATTCTCCTGCAGGATTATGTAATTCTTTGGAATAATCTTTTAAAAATTTTATATCCGTCAATATTTTAGATAAAGTCTGTAAATCAAAATTTCCTGCGAATTTATATTCAAGAGTTTTATTTAGTTCGGCAAGTACATTTTTTCTATTTGTTTTATTGCTGTGTAATTCCAAACAAAAAGGTCCAAGAGCATTGGCAGCTAAACGATTTTTTACTACTTCCAATGCTGCAATTTTTTGGCTTACGAACAAAACTTTTTTATTCTGTGCCAAGAGTTCGGCTATCATATTTGCAATTGTTTGGCTTTTACCTGTTCCCGGAGGACCTTCTATAATTAAATTATTTCCTGCTTTTACTACTTGTATTGCTTGTTGTTGAGAAGAATCCGCATCCAAAATTTGATATGTTGCTTGCGGTTCTATAATATTATCCAATTCGGATATCGGACAAATTTCTTCGGTTGAAATTTGTTTGTCGTTATTTAATCCGCAAATTGTTTCAATGAATTTATTATTTTTTATTACATCCTCGTATTCTTCCAAATCTTTATACATAACGAATTTTGCAAAAGAAAATAAACCGATATAAATATTATTTAAAAGTTTCCAACGAGCATTTTTACTTATTTTGTTTTGTACTTTAATAAAGATATCAATCGGATTTGATTCTTCTTCATCAATATTTATGTCCTCTAAACTTATTCCAAAATCTCTTTTTAATTTAAGTGTAAGTGCCGGATTTAATATGACGGAATCTTCATTGTATTTAATTGTAAAAGGTTGACCTATGCTTTTTCTTTTTATTTCAATAGGAACTAAAATAACCGGTGCTTCCATAGGTTCGTCACTGCTATCTTTTTCGTACCAAATTACGCTCCCTAATGCCAGAAATAAAACATTGTAGCCCAAATCATCGTTTGTAGCTCTTGCGGTTGTACTTATTTTATTTAAAACTTTATTTAAATCTTGGATAGGTAGTGACGTTTGTAAATATTTATCGGAATGTTTTTTGCTCAACTGAGTTACATCATATTCTTTAAATTCCTGTGCATTGAATTCTATTCCCTCATTTAATTCTTTTATGGATTTTTTATCTTTTTCTGAAATATTATCGTTGTTTTCTTTTATGGGCAAAAATTCTAAATTTTGTGATTCTTGTACTAAAGATTTATATACTTCAGGAGGTTGCTCATCTATAATTTTTAAAGTTAAAAATTTTGAAAATTTAAAATTTAATAATCTGTTTCTTTTGGATAAATCTATAAGTTTTTCTTTCCATACATGCAATCTTTTTTCTATGTTTTTTTCAATTTGAAGCTCTTCTTTAGTTTTTTCTTTCTTTATTGTAGGAATTTGTTTTTTTATTGTTGGGTAAATTTCTTCGTTAGCAGATTGTTTTTTGTTTTTAGCAGATTCTTTAAAAATAGGCTTAAAATGTTTTTCTATTTTTGAACCGCAATGTTCACAAAATTTAGAATCATCATTTATTTCTTTTTTACAATATTCACATTTCATTACATTTTTCTCCGTTATTGATGTAAGAGTATAAATACTTTAATATTATATGTTTTTTAGATAAAAATTTAAATTTTTTCTTGAATTTCATTAAGATTTAATATATGATTTAAAAAGCATATATAGGTAAGGGAGGGAGAAAAATATTAGCATTCCTATATAATGTGTTTTAATATAAAAAACAAAATTAAAGGGTGGTATTTATGTCGAAAAAAATTGTGATATTTTTAATTTTATTTACAGTGGTATTAATTAGTGGTAGTTATTTGAGTCTTAAAGCAGATAAAACATCGTCTATAAATAATAAAATTAAAAACAATTCGATTTCTTCAAATAAAGAAAATCATTATGGATATTGGCTCTGGACTAACAATATGTATGATTTGGATTTTGAAGATTTATCCAATCATGGAGTTACCGATATTTTATTGAATTTTAGAGCTTACGACAAATATGGTATTGACAAATTGGAGTCATGGATTTCAAACGCCAATAAAAAAGGAATACATATTCATATTTGGGTGCAAGTTTTTTGGACGAGTAATGATAATAAATGGGTAAAACCTGTAATTGATGGGAAACCAAATACCGAATTTTTTAATAAAAAAACAGATGAAATAGTAAAATATTCGAAAATAAGGGGAATATCAGGAATACATTTTGATTATTTGAGATTTTCGGGTGTTAAAAAATATAATAATGCTGCTTGGCAAAATCCCGGAGGAAAAGAATCTATTTCCGAATTTGTAAAACAATCCGTAAAGGTAATTCATGATATTAATCCTAATTTAATAACCTCGGCTGCTATAATGCCGGAACCTGATAGTCTGGAGAATGTTTATGGTGATCAATATAGCATTCTTTCGGAATATTTAGATGTAATAACTCCAATGGTTTATTGCGGAAATTATAGGAAAGATACAAATTGGGTTAAATCAACAACAAAATGGTTTGTTGAAAATTCAAAAAAAGCCAAAGTCTGGACCGGATTACAAGCATATAATAATGACGAAGATTTAACAAAATTATCATTTGATAGAATGAAAGAAGATATTAATGCGGCTTTAAATGCAGGTGCATCCGGAGTTGTTTTATTCAGGTACGGTGTTTCTAATAATATTGATTTTAATGATTTTTAACATAATTAATTATAATCATTTAAATAATGTTTAAAAATTACAATTAAATATGAGAAAAATTTCATTTTATTTTAATAAATATATCTTAGAAAATTTACCGATAATAACTTTTGTATCGTTGACAGTACTATTTATCATTAATTCTTTTTTAAATATCGGTTTATTTACCGATGAAACTTTTACGTTATCAAGTTTGCTGGGTGATTTAAGTTGGGGGGATGAGAACAGATATTTTGAAGTATATATTTCTTGTTTTGGTACTATTCTTTTATTGTTGCTTGGTGTTACTAATATAGATTTCCTTATAAAAGTTCATGGTTTTTGGTCATATTTTTCAACTTTAATATTCTTAATTATTTCATATTATTTATATCCACGAAAAAATAAAAATTTATTTGTATTTACATTACTATGTTATTTGATAATAATGAACATAGTTTCCGGCTTTATAACAGTTCAATCTTTTATATCAGCAGGTTTATACTGGATAATTATTATACCTATGATATTTTATGACTTTAATAATGTATCGTATAAAAAACTGATAATGATGATAATAGCTTCTGTTTTTATGATAAAAGGATATCAGTTGGATATAATTTTTATATTTTTATTTATAGTATTAGGTTTTGTTTTACTTAAAAAAGTAAAAACAAATAAAAAATATTTAATTTATATTTTTTTATCGGTTAACATATATAGTTTCTTTTATAGTATTTATAATTATTTTTTCCCTTTGAATGATAGTTATTTTTCAACTAAATTCTATATGTTTGAAGAAATATTTCATTCAAGGTATTTTCTTTTATTGATAATTTTTTTTATAGTTTTTTTCGGATTATTATATATATTAATAAAAAATAAAAGAACAAAGGTGAGAGATTTTATTTCAATATTACTAATATTATTAATATTTGATTGTTTGATAATAGTGAATTTCATATATTCAATAGCTGCATTTAGAATATTAAATCATGTATTACCATTAGTTTTTTCGTTTATCGTATATATACTCTATAATAAAAGCAAAGATATTAATATTAAATATTTGAAATTATTAAGTTTTATATTATTGATTGCTTTTATTTTTAATATATCTGTTATATCTGTTAAATGGAATAAACAGTTGAATGGGATGTATATGTATTTGGCACAAAATGAAGGTTTCTTGGAGCTTGATAATTTTTATACAGATTTATCGGAGCATTCACTATTACATCATACAATTTCAATATTAATTCAAAAACAACACGGAGTATCGTATATAAAAGCTGTTTTTGCTCCTGTCAAAAGAGAAGAAGATAATATAATTTCTTTTTTACCGATCTTGCCGAATCTTGAGAAATATGGAATATATTATTCCAAAAATTTACTTAAAGAAGTAAAAAAATATGATTCTTGGAATAATTGACATATAAAATAATCAAAATAAATTCAAAAATTTATTAATAAATGGTGTCTTTATGTTTGTTTTATTATAAAAAATGCTATTTCTACATGGTTTTTTTGTCATTTTTATAAAAAAGGGGTAAATTATAAATTAACTTATTGGTGTTTTACTGCAAAAAATGCCTTTTTTAGGTATATCCTACCAGTTTTTATATAAATTTTTATTTTTGGATGTTTTGATATCAAAAAAATTTTAAAAAAATATTTTTTTAAAATTTTTATTAAAAGGTTAAAATTTTATTAAATTTTTTTAAAAAATTTTGCCAAAAATCAAAAATTTTGTTAAAATTTTAGTTCCGATAAGATATATTATGTTAAGTTGGATATATAAAAACGAAAGTGATAAACATTAAAGTAATTTATTATAAATAAGCTAAAAATTTATAATTATAAATATAAAATTTAATTTAATTTATATTTTATTTTAACTGTTATACATTAACACTCACAGTTATTTATGATGCAGAAAAATATTTTAAAAAAAACACCTAAAAAGTTATTTGAAAAGAATTTAAATTTTGAGTATTTAGGCTATATTTTTACCTAAAAATCGCTTATTTTATTGAAATTTTGCTAAATTTAGGATATATTTATCCCCTGGAATTTAAAATATTAGGTATTTTTTTCTGAAAAGATACTTATTATTTATATTTTATTTATATTGTTTTTAAGTACTTTTGTATTATAATATGATAAATTTCATGATTTTATTTGTTTTTCCCCATCTCTAATTTAACAATTATTTTTATGAAAAAACTTTTATTTATTTTTATAAAAATGTATAATATTCCTTCATTTAATAATTTTGAATTTTGTCGGAGGATTTGATAAATGGGTATTTTAAGCGGTACATATTCCACAATATTACAAATAGTTGCTGTTTTGTTCGGTCTTGGATTATTGATATTTATTCATGAACTTGGTCATTTCAGTATGGCTAAATTTTATAAAGTAAAAGTCTTAAAATTTGCTTTTGGTTTTGGTAAGGAATTATGGGGCTTTACTAAAGGCGAAACAAGATATTCAATTTGTTTATTCCCCTTCGGCGGTATGGTTGCAATGGCAGGTGAAAATCCCGAAGAAGCAACAGGTAAAGCAGGTGAGTTTTTATCTTTAAATTGGTTTAAAAAGATAATGATAGTTTTTGCCGGTCCTTTTATGAATTATGTGTTGGCTTTTATATTATTTGCCTTTTGTTTTTCTATTTGGGGAATTGCCGATATTTCAGAGAAACCTATAATCGGTGCTTTGGCAGAAAATCAATGTGCGCAAATCGCCGGCTTACAAGTTGGAGATACAATATTATATATAGGTGATAAAGAAATAAAAACTTGGAAAGATATTGTTCCTGCATTGAAAGACAAAGCAAACGTAGAAACTAAAGTTATGATTTTAAGAGGAAATGAACAATTAAGATTTAATATTGTTATAGATGAAAATCCTACAACAAAAGTAGGAATGTTAGGTATTCAACCTCAAATAACTAAAGAAAAGTGTTCTATTGCTGAAGCCGTAAAATTAGGTTTCAATACTTGTATATTTCAGTCTACTTTTACATTAGTTTATTTATGGGATAAGTTGGTTAGTTGGGAAAAGCCTGAAGTTGCAGGACCTATAGGTGTTATACAAGTAATGGCAAAGTCTGCAAGATCCGGTCTTGAAAGCTATGTAAGGTTGCTTGCTGTAATTTCCGTTGCTTTAGGTTTATTTAATTTATTACCTATTCCTTTGGTAGACGGTGGAATGATAATTTTATTTTTGGCGGAAGCAATTATAAGAAAGAAAATAAGTTTAAAAGTTATTCAGGTATATAACACAATAGGTTTATCTCTGATTCTTATAATATTCTTATTTGCAACATATAGTGATTTAATAAGACTCGGCGTAGGTAAATTATTTCATTAATTAAATAAACGGTAATAAAAATGTTTGATAGAACAAAAACAAAAGTAATATCAGTCGGAAATGTAAAAATCGGTGGCGGAAACCCGATTGTTGTTCAATCTATGACTAACACAAACACAAGAGATTGGAAAGCGACAGTTCGTCAAATAAAACAGCTTGAAGAAGTCGGTTGTGAAATTGTTAGAGTTTCAGTTCCGGATATGGAATCCGCAAAAAGTATAAAATATATAAAGAAAAATATAAAAATTCCATTGGTTGCGGATATTCATTTCGACCACAGATTAGCAATAGAATCTATAAAGCAAGGCGTAGATAAATTAAGAATTAATCCCGGAAACATAGGTTCTAAAGAAAAAGTTATGGAGCTCGTGAAAGAAGCAAAAAAAGCACATATTCCCATAAGAATAGGTGTGAATGCAGGTTCTTTAAAAGCCGTTCATGAATTTTCAACAAAGAAAGATAAAGCAAAAGCACTTGTAAAAGCTGCTATCGAGCATGTAAAAATATTAGAAAATTGTAATTTTGATGATATAGTTGTTTCTCTTAAAGCTTCTGATGTTGAAACAACGATTGAAGCATATAAACTTTTTGCAAATAAAAGAAATTATCCAACACATTTGGGTATAACGGAATCGGGTTCGATTTTTAGAGGAACAATAAAATCTTCCGTAGGTCTTGGAATAATGTTGGCACAAGGATTAGGAGACACAATAAGAGTTTCCCTCACCGCAAATCCCGTTGAAGAAGTAAGAGTTGCATATCAAATATTGCAATCTTTAAATTTAAGAAATACCGGTGTTGAAATAGTGTCTTGTCCTACATGCTCGAGAACAAAAGTTAATTTGATAAAAATTATGGATGAACTTGAAACTGAAATTGCAAAAATAAAAAACACGAGTAATAAAAATATAAAAATTGCAGTAATGGGTTGTGTTGTTAACGGGCCTGGTGAAGCAAAAGAAGCTGATTTCGGAATAGCAGGTGGAATAGGAGAAGGATTGCTCTTCCAAGAAGGAAAAATAATTTGTAAAGTTCCGGAAGATAAATGGGTAAAAAAAATTATTTCTTTATATAAACAGAAAATTAAGGAGCAGTAAAATGGGTGAAATTTATTTAACAAGAGAAGGCAGAAATAAATTAATAGAAGAATTAGATAGATTACAGAAAAGAAAACCTCAGATACAAGATGAAATAGCAAGAGCAAGAGAACATGGCGATTTAAGAGAAAATGCGGAATATCATGCTGCAAAAGAAACATTAACGAACTTAATGCAAAGAATTGCCGAAATTGATGCAAAACTTTCAAATGCAAAAATTATCGAGGAATTAAATATAGATCCTAATAAAGTATTTATCGGTGTTACCGTTACAATTAAAGATGAAGACGGAGATACTTACGAATATGCAATTGTAGATGAAGAAGAAGCAAATCCTAACGAAATGAAAATTTCAATCGGTTCCCCCCTTGCACAAGGATTATTGGAACACAAAGTAGGCGACAAAGTAGATGTTCAATTGCCTGCCGGTGTAATGAGATTTGAAATTTTAAAAATTGAAAGATAAAATTTTTTAATGTACAATGTAAAATGTATAATGTAGGTAAAAATCGTGAAACAATAATTGTAAATTATACATTGTTTTTTTAGCTGTTTTGTCGTTAATTATACATTGTACATTATAAGTTATACATTGTTGTATCAAGGGGCTATAGCTCAGCTGGGAGAGCGCTTGCATGGCATGCAAGAGGTCAGGGGTTCGATCCCCCTTAGCTCCATTTTTTTATTAATAAAATAAGAATTAAAAATGTTAAAGGTTATTGCGGGAACTGCCAGGGGCAGACAATTAAAAACTTTACCCAAAGAAGATTTTTCAATAAGACCGATGCTTGGTATGATGAAAAAATCCGTGTTTGATATCATTACGCCAAAACTTGAAGGAAGTTTGTTTTTAGACTTATATGCCGGTGTAGGGTCAGTCGGTATAGAAGCCCTTTCAAGAGGTGCAAAAAGAGTTGTTTTTGCCGAAATAAGCGATAAATCCATAGCACTAATAAAATATAATTTAAAAATGTTAAATTTTGAAGATAAAGCGGATATTGTTAAATGTGATGTTATAAAAGGGTTTCCGAAATTTCAAAATAAATACGATATTATTTTTATGGGTCCGCCTTACAAAGATGGTGTCAAAAAACCGTTGGAATTAACATATCCTACATTAAAAAACATACTATTGTTTTCATTACTAAAAGAAGACGGTATAATTATTTCGCAAAGGCACATGAAAGAACCTGTTGAAGATGTAATGGGTTTAGATAATTTCAGAACGGAAAAATACGGCGATACAACGGTTGCTTTTTATAGGTTATCCGTATGAAAGATAAAAGTTTTAAAATAAGTTATTCAAGAATAAACACATATTTGTTTTGTCCGAATAAATACAAAATGATATATTTGGAAAACAAATATATTCCCCTCAATCCGGATATTGCCTTCGGTAATGCAATACATAAAACATTGGAAGATTATTATAAAAAAGGTTTATATACTTACGAATCTCTTTACGATAGTTTATGTTCATGTTGGGCAAGTGCGGGCTTTGAAACACCGCAAGAAGTTTATGTAAATTTCTTAAGAGCACAAGATGTCTTAAAACAGTTTTGGGAAACATTCGGTAAAAACAAAATAAAAAGTGTATGTGTTGAAAAAGATTTTAAAGCCGAAATAGGTAAATATCCGTTTATAGGAATTATAGACAGAATAGACGAGAACGACGACGGAACAAGAGAACTTATAGACTATAAAACACATAAGGTTATTTGGGAACAAGAAAAAATAGATAACGATTTGCAATTAAGTTTATATTGTTATGCCTGTAAAATAGCACTCGGTTTTATTCCCGACAGAATTGCAATATATTTTCTTTCTCACAATAAAAAAATATATACAACAAGAAACGAGCAACAAATAAACGATGCAATAAAACTTTCCGTTGAAGTTGCCGAAAAAATTAATAATAACGAGTTTTCCCCTAACAAAGAAAAATGTCCTTATTGTGATTTTAAACTTTCCTGCAAATACAGTTCGTTAAAAATAAAAGACGACGATTTTAAAGTTACAATCGCCGACTTAGTTTAAATAAATCAAATACAAAAACTATCTAATGTTTTTTTGAAAATTTACAAGCAAGGCTTAATAGTTTATTGTGATAAAACTATTTAATTACTATTCCTTTGCACCTACACTTATTAAATAGTCGATTATCTCTTTATCAAAGGAATATTTTTTTGCAAAAAAACCATCTTTAAATTTAGTATTAACATCTGCACCATGTTCTACCAAATATTTAACTAATTCCAAATTGCCACTCTCGCATGCAGAAAACAATACTGTTTTTCCATATTTATCTTTATCATTAATATTTGCACCGTGGTCTATTAAACATTTCAGTAACTCTAAATTACCTTTCTCACAAGCATAAAATAAAATAGTTCTTCCATATTTAGTTTTATCGTTTACATCTGCACCATGTTTTATTAAATATTTTACTAACTCTATATTTTCACTTTTATAAGCTGTGTATAAAATAGTTTCTCCGAGATTATTTTGGGCATTAATATCTGCTCCGTGTTTTATCAAACATTTCAGTAACCCTAAATTATCTTTTTCACAAGCATAAAATAAAATAGTTCTTCCATATTTAGCTTTATCGTTTACATCTGCACCATGTTCTATTAAATATTTTACTAACTCTATATTCCCATTTTTATAAGCTGTATATAAAATAGTTTCTCCGAGATTATTTTGGGCATTAATATCTGCTCCGTGTTTTATCAAACATTTCAGTAACCCTAAATTACCTTTCTCACAAGCATAAAATAAAGCAGTTCTTCCATATTTAGCTTTATCGTTTACATTTGCACCGTGTTCTATCAAATATTTTACTAACTCTAAATCACCTTTTTCATAAGCATAAAATAAAATAGTTTCTCCATATTTATCTTTATCATTAATATTTGCACCGTGTTCTATCAAATATTTTACTAACTCTAGATCACCTTTCTCATAAGCATAAAATAAAATAGTTTCTCCGAGATTATTTTGGGCATTAACATCTGCTCTATGCTTTATTAAATATTTTGCTAATTCTAAATCGCCACTTTTACAAGCATAAAATAAAATAGTTTCTCCAATATTGTTTTTTGCATTAATATATATTCCATGTTCTATTAAATATTTTACTAATTCTATATTTCCACTTTTATAAGTTTCATGTAAAATAGTTTCTCCAAGATTATTTTTCGCATTAATATCTGCTCCGTGTTCTATCAAACATTTTATTAACTCTAAATTACCGCTTTTACAAGCATAAAATAAAGCAGTTCTTCCATATTTAGCTTTATGATTAATATCTATTCCATACTCTATTAAATATTTCGATAATCTTAAATTCCCAATAAAACAAGTTTTAAATAAAACGGTTTCTCCAAAATTATTTTTAGTATTAATATCTGCTCCGTATTCTATTAAACACTTCACTAATTCTAAATTATCTTTCTCACAAGCATAAAACAAAACCGTTTTTTCGTATTTGTCTTTAGCATTTACATCTAAATTCTTTTCTTTTATTAAGTATTTCACTAATTCTAAATTTCCATTATAACAAGCAGCAAATAGAACAGTTTTTCCATTAATATCTTTAGCATTTACATCCAAATTCTTTTCTTTTATTAAGTATATCACTAATTCTAAATTTCCATTATAACAAGCAGCAAACAGAACAGTTTTTCCGTTATTATCTTTAGTATTTACATCCAAATCTTTTTCTTTTATTAAGTATTTTACTAATTCTATATTTCCAATAACACAAGCCTTAAATAAAACAGTTTCTCCATATTTGTCTTTAGAATTTATATATGCTCCATGATCTATCAAATATCGTATTATTTCCAAATTCTCACTATAACAAGCTTGAAACAAGACAGTTTTACCATATTTATCTTTAGAATTTATATATGCTCCATGATCTAGTAAATATTTAACTAATTTCAAATTTCCTATAAAGCAAGCAGCAAACAAAACAGTTCCACCATTATTATCTTTAGCATTTACATTCAATTTCTTTTCTTTTATTAAGTATTTCACTAATTCTAAATTTCCATTATAACAAGCCTTAAATAAAACAGTTTCACCATATTTATCTTTAGCGTTTACATCTGCTCCTTGTTCTATCAAATATTGTATTATTTCTAAGTTCTCACTATAACAAGCTTGAAACAAAATAGTTCTGTCATTATTGTCTTTAATATTAATATCTAAGTTTTTTTCTTCTATTAAATATTTTATTATTTCCAAATTACAGGATAATGCCAAATAAAATGTAATTTCTTTAATTTTGTCTGTATTATTATCAATATATTTTTTTATTTCTTCATTTGATTTTCCATCTAAGAACTTAAAATTCATAATATTCTCCTGTTTTTATACATTAAAATTATAATATTTTTTTGCCTTACATGCTACATTTATTTGATACTTTTTTTATTGTTAATTTTATTTAATTGATATTTAATATAAAACAAGTTTGTTTTATCTTTTATCATTAAATTTGTTAAGCAACTTTAAAATTAAAATAGATACGAATACAAAACTGCTTTTACAAAAAAATTTTATTCCTTTTTTGAAATATATTTATAAAAATATTGAAGAATAAAACATTCCTTAAGTTTTTACTTTTATAATTCCTGCAAAAATGTTATCATAACTTATTGATGCAGTTGATTTTTTTATTGTGTTTTTTCGGAGGATAAATAAATGGATAATATTACCGTAATAAAATTCGGCGGAAGTTTAACGAAAAATAAAGAAGCTCAGAAAAATTTTATAAAAGAGTTGGCGGAAATTTCCAAAACACAAAATATAGTTCTTGTGCACGGTGGCGGACCTGAAATAAACAACTTTCTTACAAGATTAAATATAGTGTCAAAATTTGTAAATGGTTTAAGATATACCGATGAACAAACATTGGAAGTTGTAGAAATGGCTTTAAGCGGTAAAGTAAATAAAATGCTCACTGCGGAACTTATAAAGTGCGGTGTTAAAGCGGTAGGAATATCCGCAAGGGACGGTTCTATTGCTGTTTGTAATGTAAAAGAAGAGTTAGGCTTTGTTGGTGAGCCTGTACAAATAGATATAAGTTTAATAGAAACTTTAATAAAAGGCGGATTTTTCCCTGTAATATCTTCCGTAGGTATGGCAAAAGATACTCATGCTTTAAATGTAAATGCGGATGTTCTTGCAACGAACATAGCAATAGCTTTTAAAGCCGAAAAACTTATTTTCTTAACGGATGTTGCAGGTGTACTTGATAAAGATAAAAACACAATAAAAGAAATAAAAATAAATGATGTAGATAACCTTATAAAAACCGAAGTTATTACCGGCGGAATGATACCTAAAATAAACAGTTGTAAACAAGCGGTAGAAAAAGGTGTTAAAGAAGTATTAATTATTGATGGTGTAAGCTGTATAAAAAAACTTAACGGAACAGTTATAAAAAATTAATAAAAATGATATAATATCTAGATATATGATAGATTTACATACACATACATTATTTTCGGACGGTGTTTTGTTGCCGAGTGAACTTGTATACAGAGCAAAGTTTAGAGGGTATAAAACTATTGCTTTAACGGATCATGTAGATTATTCAACTTACGATTATGTTATTCCCAGAATTATAAAAGTATCTGCAAT
>JAEEGL013527967.1_pt1 | contig 17772 bp, 14 predicted proteins | sample 9134231 | NCBI WGS metagenome assembly JAEEGL01 (sample SAMN16246548, study PRJNA631951) | gut metagenome | biome: gut microbiome; feature: rumen; material: fiber-attached | host: Bos | place: Iran: Karaj | collected 2018-10 | reverse complement strand
TTATATAATAGGGATCGCGGCTGTGGTTCTTATTTTCGGTGCTATCTTTAAATTCGAAAGCCGGGTATATGAGAGGAAGAGGCAGGAACTTGAGGAAAAGGAAAAGGAGCTTACGGAGATAAACTTAAGCCTCGAGCAGGCCAATGAGGCAAAAAGCATCTTCCTTGCCAGGATGTCACATGAGATAAGAACACCCATAAATGCGGTCATCGGTATGAATGAGATGATAATGAGGGAGAGTTCCGAAAGAAACATACTGGGTTACGCATCCAACATTGAGACTGCATCACATACACTTCTTTCGCTGATTAACGATATACTGGATTTTTCCAAAATAGAATCCGGCCTTATGAAGATTGTTCCTGATGAGTATGATACCTATACGCTCATAAGGGAATGCTATACACTGCTTGATATGAGGGCCAGAGGTAAGGGACTTACTCTTAAACTTGAGTACAATGAGAAGCTTCCTTCTCAGATAAAAGGTGATGAGGTCAGGATAAGACAGATAATAACCAATCTCCTCTCAAACGCGGTCAAATATACCGACAGTGGAACAATAACTTTCGATGTTGATTTTGTCAAGAAGGAAAATGACCGTATTGACCTTATCATAAGGGTTACCGATACCGGACGCGGTATATCGGAGGAGGGCATAAATACCATTTTCGATTCATTCTCACGGGCGGACGAGAGGCAGAACCGTAACATTGAGGGAACGGGGCTCGGACTATCGATAACGAAGCAGCTTATTGATCTTATGGAAGGATCGATCGATGTAAAGAGCGAGTATGGCAGAGGTTCGGAATTTACCGTGGTGATCCCGCAGACAGCCGTATCTTCGGAACCTATAGGTGATTTCTGGGCGAAGTTTAATGCCGGGGACAGTAAGGGGGAGAATTATCATGAGAGTTTTAAGGCGCCCGATGCCAGGATCCTTGTAGTTGATGATGTTTCGGTAAATCTTAAGATATTTACGCTCCTTCTTAAGAATACGGAAGTTATCATTGATACTGCGGACAGCGGCGCAAAATGCCTTGAACTGTATAAGGAGAACCATTACGATATGATCTTCCTCGATCACATGATGCCTCAGATGGATGGTATCGAGACCTTTGACGAGATAAGGAAGACCGACAGGTACAAAAGAGAACAGACACCTGTAGTCGTGCTTACCGCAAATGCAATTGAGGGAGCGGATAAGGAATATCTGGCGATCGGATTTACAGATTATCTTACCAAACCGGTTCAGAGTGATGAACTCGAGAGGGTGATAGTCAAGCTGCTCCCGGATGAGATGGTTTTTGTTGCCGACAAATAATTTTATGGGAGGGGGAATGTGATTTGATAGCATGTCCTAATTGTGGCGCAAATTTGAGATTTGACGCCAAAACGCAGAGGATGGTGTGTGACTTCTGCGGATCCGATTTTGATCCCAAACAGTTCGACGTCGAAAAGGATGCCGAAGAGCAGTCCATGGCGCAGGAGGCCGAACCGGCAGAAGACGGCGGTTTTGAGACATATGATGTTACGGTCTACACCTGCCCGCAATGCGGCGGTGAACTTATGAGTGTGGATGAGAATACCGCGGCGGCATTCTGCAGCTTCTGCGGCGCTTCCACTATACTCAGCTCAAGGATCGCTAAGGAGAAGAGGCCTGAGTTCATCATTCCGTTCAGTATTACCAAGGATGACTGTAAGGAGGCCTATCGCAAACTGGTTAAGCGGGCTCTGTTCATTCCGAAAGAGTATAAGAGCGAAAAGTGCATCGACGGTTTCAGAGGTATATATATGCCATACTGGTCCTATGATGTAAAGCAGTCGGGACCTGTTAAGCTAAACGGGCAGACCGAGCACCGTTCGGGTGACTATATAATAACGAAACACTACAGTCTGACCGGAAATATCGATGCAGAATATGATGGGCTCAGTTATGATGCTTCATCGTCATTTTCCGATGACATAAGTGAGGCTCTGGCACCGTATGACATAACCAAACGCCAGCCGTTTGAACCGTCATACATGAGCGGGTTTTATGCGGACATTGCAGATGTGGGCAAGGAGGTCTATTCCAAACAGGCTTCCGCTCTTGCGTACAATCATTCCTTAGAACGTATCAAATCGGAGACAAGAGAATTCAGGAAATATACGATAACCGGCGATAATAAGAGCAATGATAAGCCGGGTACAGCCTTCAGTTCACGGACCATGAAGGGCCATTCGGCCATGTTTCCGGTATGGTTCATGTCATACAGGAACGGTGACAGGGTAACATATGCGACCGTAAACGGGCAGACCGGCAAGGTTGCGGCGGACCTTCCGATAGATCCGAAGAAATATCTGTTTTTCTCCGGCATCCTCGCTGTTGTGATATTCATTTTACTTAATCTTTTCCTTGTCCTTACACCGAAGGCAGTGCTGTTGACAGCTTCGGTACTTACCATCATAGTTTTTGTGATAAACGGACTCCAGAGAACGGACATTAAGAAAGCTGAAACCGGCGAAGATGATAAGGGCGTTATTTTCAAAAAGGGACAGGAAAGGCTTAAAAATCTGAAAAATGAGAAGGAAAAGACCAAGGAAGAAAAGGAAGAGGCCTTTAAGAAACTTATAACGAATCCGTCGGAAGTTAAGATGCCGGGTCCTGAGAAAGCCATAACGATCGTGGGTGTAATATCGATAGTGATCGGACTGCTTATGGCATTTTTCCTGGATGTTGTCAGTGATATTCCGTATTATCTTTTGTGTATACTTGATGCCGTAGTGTTCATGGTCTGCTTCAGGTATACCCTGATCAATTATAACAGGGTTGCAACAAGAAGGCTTCCTCAGTTTGACAGGAAGGGAGGTGATGACCGTGCGTAAGGACAGATCAGAATTAATGAAAAAAATAGGAATTCTCATTTCGAAGGCATTTACATTATCGGTTATCGCTGCATTGCCGGTCATCCTTAACGTTACTGTTCCCGCCATGGCATCGGAGCTTTCGTATTCTTTGGTTGAAGAAAATGGGAACTATCTTCTTTATGAAAATGACAACAGCGGATACCAGATCCTGATAGATGATGCCGCAGATCTTTTTTCTCCCGGGGAAGAGGAAGAACTCATCCCATATATGGCAAAGAGTTCGGATGGGGGTTTCGTCATGCTGGTCACTACGGATCATAATGAATACGGCGATGCAGATTCATATGCCGGGAACTACTACAGGTCACTTATTCCGGAGGAGAGCGGGATCCTGTTCCTTATTGATATGGACACACGTCAGCTGCTGTTTTATTCAGAGGGAGATTATCACAATATGCTGACAGGTTCGATCATGGATATAATAGGTGACAATATCTACAGGTATGCCACCAATGGCGATTATTATTCCTGTGCCGTGGAAGCATTTACCGAGATCTCCGATGTTCTCGAGGGCAAGCGTATCGCTGCTCCGATGAAATATATATCAAATGCGTGTCTTGCGATCCTGCTGGCGCTCATCCTGAATTATTTCTTTGCAAGGATTGCCTCCAGCGCTGTCAAACCATCGGATGCATCTATTGTGGAGTCTCTGTTTTCCAGATTCACCTTCTCCGATCCGAAGGTAACCTTCCTTCATGAGAGCAAAAGATATTCTCCGAGAAGCTCGGGCTCAGGCGGAAGCGGCGGAGGAGGCGGTGGCGGTGGTCACTCATCCGGAGGACATGGCTTTTAATGAAAAAGAATTACAGATTTACAATCTCATATGACGGAACAAGGTATCAGGGCTGGGAACACCAGCCCTCTACTGATATGACGATACAGGGCAAGATTGAAAATGTGCTGTTCCGGATGACTGACAGACAGATCGAGGTTATCGGAGCCGGAAGGACCGACGCGGGAGTACATGCCAGAGCAATGACCGCCAATGCGCTTATCGACACGGAACTAAACGCAGATGAGATCAGGGATTATATGAACAGATATCTTCCCGATGATATTTGTATAAGGGAAGTTAAAGAAGCATCTGAAAGATTCCACTCAAGATATAATGCTACCGGAAAAACTTACCGTTATACCTGTTTTACAGGTCCCGTAAAGCCCGTATTTGACAGAAAGTATGTTTATTATATTGAAGAAACTCCGGATATTGACAGGATGAGGCAGGCAGCGGAGATCTTAAAGGGAGAACATGATTTCAGGAGCTTTTGCTCAAACCCCAAAATGAAAAAAACGACAGTCAGGAAGGTCGACAGGATAGATATCGCTAAAAAAGGTGCATATATTACCTTCACTTATCATGGGACGGGATTTCTTCAGTATATGGTAAGGATACTTACAGGAACGCTGTTGGAGGTCGGTTTTTCAAAGAGAGAGCCGGAGAGCATGAGGGAACTGCTTGAAGCAAGGGACAGAACAAAAGCCGGAGCTACTGCCCCGGCATGCGGTCTTACCATGGTAAAGGTTGATTATGAGTAACTTCCGAACCCGGAATATGCAGTTACAGTATGGTCTTGAGATAATCCGTAAGTATTCCGGCAACTATCCTGTGCGACTCATATCCCGGATGTGAACGCGCTCCTATAGTGTGATCGTTTGCCGAAGGAAGTACAAGATAAGCTACATTATCGTCACAGTTTTCTGCCTTGTACCGGTTTATGGCATCGGCCAGAGGAAGACTCAAGTCATAACCCAGCATTCCGTACAGCCAGACTATGTGGGATGAAGGGTTATTTTTTCGTACCTTCTTAAGGAACCCGATCGCGGCATTAATGATGAGTTCAAGATCATCCTTTATGAAAGACCCATCCGTATCTGTCCTTAATTTATATGTTCTTCCCGTATCGGGATCGGTAAACGGAGGCTGGTTGAAAGCTTCCCGGTCATTGGTCCCAAGATTTATGAATATCACCTCGGGGATCCATGAACCGAAGTCATGAGCCTTTCCCGCACCGTATTTATCACCTGTGCTCAATACTGCGTTATCTGTCTTCGTTTCAGCGTCTGATATCATCCCGCCGTTTGAAGACAGGGCATATAAGGAAGCAAGACCGCAGATGTGTTCGTAATAATCCGGTATCACATGACGTCTGTCGTTATTCCATCCGGAAAACACGCCCCATCCGCCCTGAGAGATCACGCGGCATTCGGCATTGAGCTCACGGCCGATGAGATTGGCATAGGTACGGCTGTAACTCATACAGTAAGCGGTCCAGTCCATATCGGTCCGTGCACCGTAGGTTCCTTCTCCCGAACAGATACTGTCACCTATAAATTCAAATCTGTGGTCATATTCATGAGGTTCCTTAAATTCTCCGTCTGTCCAGAGTCCTTTTATCGTTATGCAGGTCTTGGGATCATCACTCATAGCCTGGAGTTCCCGGTAAAACTTAACACGGGTGGTCTCTTCCGGCGATACGCCTCTTAGGAGACAAAGCCTGTGAATACCTCTGTCAGGTGCAAAACGGCTTATTAGCTCACCATTTATCTCGATCGCTGCCCATGGCTCAAAATCATTGTATTCTGTTTCGACATCCGCCCACAACTGTGACCCGGTCACGTTAACCTCGATACCATGTCCGTTTGACAGAAGAGGGATAACGTCACCGGACCCGTCCACGCGCCCATGGATCCTGACCGGAATATCCTTTATTTTGAAATAATTAAGAGTGTCTGACATTATAAATTGTTCTTTTGGAAAATTTAAGGCTTAAAGAGATCGTTCATTAATCAAATAACATGTTTTCATAATAAAGAGGAGAAAAGTCCTCTTCGTTTGAAAGGAGTATCTCCTGCGATACGCTCAGGATGTCGTCGATATCCCCGTCATCCCGTAAGAGATTTCCGTATTTGATACAGCCGGCTAGAGATGCATTGCCCACAGGCACGATCTTTTCGGCAAGATCTGAAGGAAACAGTCCTATAGATACGGCACTTTCTATATCCAGTCCGTGCCCCATTCCGCCGGCCAGATACATATGTCCGATATTATGTGAGTTAACACCGTACCTGTCCATAAGGATCGTGATACCGGCCCTGATCGCAGATTTTGCCATCTGAATGTTACGGATATCCTGTTGTGTCATGGTGACGCAGCCATCTTCGGATTCATATTCATATCCCGTATCAAAATAGGGATCCTTTAAAAGTCCGCTCTCGTCAATGATACCCCGCTTTTTTAAGTCGGCGACGCATTTTACCACATCAGTGGCCACGTTTATCGGAGTCCCTTCAAAAGCCGGTCCGGCAGCGGCCGAAGCAGTGAGGATCATATCCCTGTCCCCTATTGCCATCTCGCCGTTCGTGCCAAGATCCACGAACAGATTTACTCTGTTATCCCACGCAAAATCACAATAATACAGTCCTGATATTATATCCCCGCCGATGTAAGCCGACAGATTAGGGAGTATGGTGCAGGGAACAGCTCCGTTTTCGGTCTGGAAAGCATATTTGTGCCATCCGGAATAATGAGGCCTGAAAGGATATTTTACCAGTCCGTCAACCGGGTATCCCATCAGCAGATGTATCATGGCGGTATTTCCTGCCATGATCAGACGATCAGGCTGTTCCGGAAATTCGGACAGAAGAGCTTTTATATCATTTTCGATGCAGGTACGCAGTTCGCCGGACCATCCCTTAACAGAAATGTCAATCCTGGATACGATATCCGCTCCGTAACCTGCCTGTGAATTGTGTCTGCTCCCGGTATATATTGTTTCGCCGTCTTTTATAAGCTTCGCGGCTAAAGTAGTGGTTCCGAGATCTATGGCTGCAAAGGTTCCGTGTCTTTTGGCAGAACGTTCTGTATTTGTGAATATATTTTCCGAATCTGTAAGAATGGGGGCTCCTGCATCCGGATCATCTATGACGGTAACATTCACCGCATCGATATCCTTCATGGCGATAGTAAAACAGGCAAGACGGACACCCCTTGAATTATCGTCCTCGGATATGAGAGTCAGTTCATCATATGACGGTTCGTTCATACCGGTCTCATCAAGGAGGATCCTGCATTTACCGCAGTTCCCGCGGCCTCCGCAAAGCGCATTTATCGTAATGCCCTGCCTGCGCAGTGCCTCAAGTACGGTCTCATTCATTTTACAGTTGATCGTGTATTCTCTTCCCATACTCATGATTATATCACATAGAATGCATTATGTGTAAAAAAAGAGCCGACAAATTTAATGCCGGCTCCGTAACTTTTTCAGACAAGAGAGTGTCAGTCTTCGATATCGTCTTCGTTTGCCACAGCGGAAACAACAGATGATACCGCTGCAACCACAACGGCTGTAACTATTACTATGAATAATATACCTACGAACAAGATCATAATAACATCTCCTTTTCTTCCCAGAACACTATAACATCTAATCGGTGAAGTTGTCAAAATATCCCTGTATGAGTATGAACGGCGTCCCCTTGTCACCTGAGCCGCTTGTAAGATCACAGAGGGAACCGATAAGATCGGTGAGCTGTCTGGGAGTTGTACCCTGTGAAGCCATGTTTCCCTTAAGATCCTTATCCTTTGCTTTGATACTCTTTGTTATAGCTTCCTTAAGCTCCTGTCCGCTCAAATGTTTGAAATCATTGTCGGCAAGATATTTTAACTTAAGTTCATTGGGAGTTCCGATGAGTCCGTCCGTATAAGCCGGTGAAACTACGGGATCGGCAAGTTCCCAGATCTTGCCCTTGGGATCCTTGAACGCACCATCGCCATATACCATAACTTCCACATGTTTGCCGGTAAGTGAGAGCATCTGCTTCTGTATATCCTCGACAAGTCCCTGGCAGTCACGGGGGAACAGCTTTACCTTATCTTCGGTAGATTTGTTGGAACCGAGAAGGCCGTATTTTTCGTTGTATCCGCTGTCTCCGACCGGTGCATTGAGAATATCATCAAGACCCAGAACCGTTTTGGCACCCGCTGTCCTGAGTATTCTCTTGGTACGGATCCTTGAATGGATATCACAGGTTATCACACAATCGGTATAATCAAGTATTGTCTTTGGCTGGTTGGCGAAAACGATCTCAATATCGGCGCCTGCTTCACGCACGATATTTGAATAGTAATCAACGTAGTCAACTCCGGTAAACTCATGCCTGTTGTCTCCGAACAGTTCCCTGTATTTTTCAAGAGAAAGCACGTCGCTGTAAGGATTGATCCCGGCATCATCTATCTGATCATAGGTAAGGAGAGCATTGCCCACTTCATCACTGGGATATGAGAGCATAAGGATTATCTTACGGCAGCCCATTGCTATTCCTTTTAAGCAGATGGCAAAACGGTTTCTTGAAAGAATGGGGAAGATCACACCTACGGTACCTCCGCCGGTCTTGGTCCTTACATCATCGGCTATATCGGCAACAGTTGCATAATTGCCTTGTGCCCGTGCGACTATCGACTCGGTAAGGGCGATTATGTCCCTGTCCCTGATCTTGATATTTTCGCTGTTTACTGCATCCATAACGCTGCTGACTGCTATATCCACAAGATCATCGCCCTGTCGGATTATAGGTCCCCTGATACCTCTCGATACCGTTCCGATCAATCTCTCCATAATAACCCTCTTCCTAAATTCATGAAAATAGTGTATTTGCGGCATAAAATCCCGCAAAATCAATTATACATATATTGATAGCCGATAGCAAGAAAAACATAACGGACAGGCTGACAGAAGATATGTTCAGTCTATCTTTTGCATTCCTGTTGTATTATAATTCTTTACTATAAAAGCCCGTTGGGTTTACAGAAGGGAGATCGATCGAAATGAAGAAATATGTAGCGGAGTTTATAGGTACCTGTGTTCTCGTGTTTATGGGCTGCGGTACCGCAATGCTGGTGGGCTGTGACAGCAGTTACGGAAGCGGATATCTGCTCACTGCTCTTGCATTTGGCCTTGTTATCGTGGGGATGGCTTATTGTGTCGGAAATATCTCCGGCTGCCATATCAATCCTGCGGTATCATTGGCTGTATATATGAACGGAGGCTTAAGCGGAGCGGAATTTGGCTGCTATGTTGTGGCTCAGTGTCTTGGATCCATAGCGGGTTCTGCACTTTTAGCTGCGATATTCGGTCTCGGCGGAGTTGTGGACATGACCGGAGGATACGGCTCAAACGGTCTTGCCGGGGTTAACGGAAGTGTTGTGGCAGGACTCCTTGTAGAGATCATCCTTACGTTCATCTTCGTGCTTACGATACTGGGTGTTACATCAAAGAAGGCTGCCCACGGTTCGTTCGGAGGACTTATAATTGGACTTACACTTGTTCTCGTGCATATCCTCGGAATAGGTCTTACAGGGACGAGTGTTAACCCGGCAAGAAGCCTTGGTCCGGCCATTTTTGCCGGAAAGGATGCACTTGCCTGTCTGTGGGTTTTCATCGTGGGACCTCTTGTCGGAGGCGCGCTGGCTGCCCTGGTAAATAAATTCCTTGAAAAGGATGACAAAAAGACCGCATAGCGTGGCTTGAAAATACGGATTTGATATATATTACAAGAACGGTTTCAGGATGAAGCCGTTCTTTTTTGTATAATTTGTTTAATGAGTAAATTAAGTATTGCAAGCGTGATTCAAAAGGATTATTATATAAATTGTATTGATATAAATACAATCTGTTTATTAGGAGGAAAAAGGTATGAAAATGAAAAAGTTATTGGCAATCGGTCTGAGTATGGCTATGACTCTGAGCATGCTTGCCGGCTGCGGCGGAAACACACCCGCCACATCAGCTCCGGCACAGCCTGAGACAGAAGAGCCCGCAGCGGAGGCACCTGCGGATGATACAGCGGAGGCACCTGCAGATGACGCGGCAGAGGAACCTGCGGCAGACGGAGAGGTTCAGGAGATATCCTTTATGGTTTGGGACGATCTTGAGGCTTCGGAAGACCTTATCACCAAGGGTTACAAGCAGTCGATCGACAGATTTAACAAGGATTTTGAAGGCAAATATCACTGCACACCTATCACGACAAACCTTGAGGAATACTATGACAAGCTCAATGCTCTTGTTACGGCAGGCGAGACTCCCGATGTATTCATCGCTTCTCCCGGCGCAAACCTTAATGATTATGCAACAACAGGCGTAGCTGCTAAGATGGATGACTATCTTAACGCTGACGGCTGGAAGCAGACCTTTACCAGTGATGCTGTATTTGCAGGCGGCACATACGGCGATGACGGCGGCGACGGCCCCGGTATCTATGCTATACCTCTTAACATTGCAGCTGCATGCGTATTCTACAACACAGAGATGTTTGAGGATGCCGGTGCAGAAGTTCCCAAGACTTTCTCGGAACTTCTTGATGCATGCCAGAAGCTTCAGGACAAGGGTTACACCCCCATCACCATTTCAGCGGGTACCGCATGGTGTCTGTCAATGGTAGCAGGTTATCTGTGTGACAGGAACGGCCTTAACCTTCAGGACATCAAGGATCACAAGACAGACTGGAAGGATGAGAAGGTCATCAACGCAGGTAAGCAGATCCAGGAACTTAGCAAGTACTTCCAGAAGACGGCAGCAGGCGATGATAACGATATAGCTACGGCAGCATTCTACAACGGTGAAGCTGCTATCCTTATCCAGGGTTCATGGGCTATCGGTCAGATCAACGGTTCATGTGCAGAAGGTTTCGCTGACAAGGTTGGCGTATTCGCATTCCCTGCAGTTGACGGTTCAAGCGCAGATCCCAACAGGGTTATCGCAAAGTCTGACTCACTCTGCATGAGCGCATCCACACAGCATCCCGATGCAGCAGTACAGCTCATCAAGTACTTCGTTGATGACACAGCCAGCAAGTATACGGCTGAGGTCGGCGGTAAGATCCCCGTAACGAACGTACAGTATGATGAGAGTGTAGCTCCTCCGGAACTTAAGTATGTTATGGATGTATTTAAGAACGCATCTTCAACCTTCGGTTTCTACAACGAGTCCCTGTATGATACAGAAGCAGGTTCAACCTTTGATAACTGCTTCGTTGATATCTTCACGGGTACCGATCCCGAGAAGGCACTCGATCCTATCCAGGAGTACTACGAGATGAACGTTTGGTAATATCCGGCGTTTTATTTCAGGAATAATAGGCCAGCACCTCAAAAGGGTGCTGACCTTTATATAGGGGATAAACAGGACGTTTGTCCCTTATATAGAGGTGAAAATCCAGAATTTAGGTAGAAATCTGAAACGGGAGGTTATGTATGGACAAACTGTTAAGGAACAAGAAGGCGATAATACTGTTTATCGCACCGGCGTTCATCCTGTTTACGCTGGTTCTGCTGATCCCTATCTGCAAGGCGGTGTATTATTCCTTTTGTAACTACAAAACACTGCATCCGATCAAATTCACTGGGGTTGACAATTACGTCAAATTGTTCACCAAGGACAGGGCAATGAGGGCGGCTCTTAAGAATTCGATCTTCTTTATGGTATTCTCGATAGTGACGCAGTTCATCATGGGATTGTTCCTTGCGGCGCTTCTCACGAACATCAGAAGGGGACGCAACCTTTTCAAGAACATATATTATCTGCCATGCGTGCTTTCATCGGCGGCTCTCGGACTTCTGTGGATGTTTATTTTCACACCGAAACTGGGCATCAACCAGATGATGGCAAGCTTCGGATGGATAGCCGACTGTACGGAAGGTCCGCAGTGGCTCTTTAACACGGAGGGATTCATCATCCTCCCGATAATAGTGATCTCATTCGTTGCGCTGTGGCAGTATGTGGGACAGTCAATGATGCTCTATATGGCGCAGATCTCCGGGATAAGCACGGATATATACGAAGCGGCCGCAATAGACGGTTGTACGAAATCACAGGCATTTTTCAAGATAACAATGCCGCTCATCCGTCCCATGATCGCAACGGCTATGTCCCTTAATGCGATAGGTTCTCTTAAGTTCTTCGATCTTGTATATAACATGATCCCCGAGGGATTCTTAGGTGACAAGGCTCATGTTCTTGCAACCCATATGTACACGCAGGCGTTTAAGTTCAACAAGCTCGGTTACGGATGTGCGATCGGTGTTGTACTGCTCGTAATGTGCCTTCTGGTCACACTGATCATCAACAAGTTCGTCAAAGTCGAGAGTTATACCTGAGTATGATCATAAGGGGTACCGCTTGCGGTGGATTCCTTATTAATGGCATCAGGACTCCGTCTGCTTACGCAGCCACCTCATGCCGAAAGATGCCTTAGCGGCGAGCGTATCAAAGCAGGTACGAAAGTACTTGTTACCTTATAAAGTGGAGGAGAGAAAAATATGAGTGCAAATACAGAGACCATTTCGGTGGCAAACCATAAGACCAAAGTAATACACGGATTTATATACGCCTTCCTTATTCTGCTTGCGATCACCTATCTCCTGCCGTTGGCATGGGTGGTGATAACTTCGCTTAAGGATGACGCTGTTCTGATGATCTCTCCGTGGGAACTTCCGGCAAGGCCGATGTTTGAGAATTACAGTTTTGCATGGACAATGGGACATCTGGGGACGGCAACGCTCAATTCGTTCATCGTCTGCACTGTGACGCTCCTTTTTTCCATGATCTTCGGAGCAATGGCGGCTTTTGCCATAGCAAGGATGCGCTGGAAGTTAAGCAAGCTGGTGCTTACATATTTCATGATAGGAATGATGATACCGGTACACTGTGTTCTCATACCGCTGTTTGTACAGTTTTCATCGCTTAAGTTAAGCAATTCGCTTGTTGGTATAATAATTCCGTATATAACATTCTCATTGCCTATCACCATTTATATAATGGCGGGATTTTTCGAAGGCATACCTGACGAACTGTTTGAATCGGCATGTATTGACGGATGCTCGGTATACAGGATGTTCACGACGGTAGGTGTTCCCCTTGCGAAGACAGGTTTTATGGTCACGGGACTTATGACATTTGTGGGCAACTGGAACGAACTCCTTCTTGCGATGGTGTTCATTTCCAAGGAAGCCAAGAAGACATTGCCGGTTTCGCTAACGAAGTTTGTCGGACCGTATCACACCAACTACTGCCAGATGTTTGCGGCGATCGTTATAGCCGTCATCCCGACCATCATAGTATATTGTGTATTTGCGAACCAGATAGTTGAAGGACTTACGGCAGGTGCCGTAAAAGGATAATATAGAGCGTAAGGAGGATTCATGAACAGAGAAGAGGCAAGAAAGAGAGCAAAAGCATTGGTCGACATGATGACCGTCGAGGAGAAGGCAAGCCAGCTCAGGTTTGATTCACCTGCGATCGAAAGGCTTGGGATCCCTGCTTATAACTGGTGGAACGAAGCTCTCCACGGTGTTGCGAGGGCGGGACAGGCTACGGTTTTCCCGCAGGCGATCGCAATGGCGGCAACCTTTGACGATGAGATGGTAAAAAAGGTCGGCGAGATCGTATCGACAGAGGCAAGGGCAAAATACAACGCGGTCACCGAGTATGGCGACAGGGATATCTACAAGGGGCTTACGATGTGGTCTCCCAATGTGAACATCTTCCGCGATCCGAGATGGGGACGCGGACATGAGACTCTCGGAGAAGATCCGTACCTTACTTCCAAACTGGGCGCTGCATATGTAAAAGGTCTGCAGGGCGACGGAGAATGCTTAAGGACTGCGGCCTGCGCGAAGCATTTTGCCGTACATTCGGGTCCCGAAGCGATAAGGCATGAATTCGATGCCAAGGCGAGCAAGAAGGATATGCATGAAACCTATCTTCCGGCGTTTGAGGAGTGTGTTAAGGAAGCAAAGGTTGAGGCGGTCATGGGAGCCTATAACCGCACGAACGGCGAGCCCTGCTGTGCACATACGGAGCTCATGGAAGACATACTCCGCGGCGAATGGGGATTTGAAGGGCATTATGTATCGGATTGCTGGGCAATAAGGGATTTCCATGAACATCATATGGTAACCGCTACCGTTGAGGAATCGGCAGCGCTCGCTCTTAAGAAGGGCTGCGATGTAAACTGCGGAAATACATACATCCACCTGCTCAAGGCTTATAAGGACGGGCTTGTTACGGAAGAGGATATAACCAAAGCCTGCATCCGCCTGTATACGACCAGGTTCATGCTCGGACTGTTTGATTCGGGCGAATATGACAGCATACCTTATGAGAAGGTTGAATGCAGGGAGCATAGGGATTGTGCCATAGAAGTGGCAGGCAAAGCCATGGTTTTGCTTAAGAATAATGATTTCCTGCCCGTAAATAAAAATGCGCTCAAGACTATCGGCGTGATAGGTCCGGATGCAAACAGCCGTGTTGCTCTCATAGGAAATTACCACGGAACTGCTTCGAGATATACGACACTGCTCGAAGGCATCCAGGACGAGGTCGGTGAGAACACAACGGTGCTTTGTTCTCAGGGCTCTCATCTGTATCTTGACAGGGTTGAGCCACTCGGACTTAAGAATGACAGACTTGCCGAAGCAAAGGTAGTAGCGGATCATTCGGATATGGTCGTTCTGGTGCTCGGACTTGACGAGACGCTTGAAGGAGAAGAGGGTGATACCGGAAACAGTTATGCTTCGGGCGATAAGATCGATCTTAATTTCCCGGAATCGCAGATGGAGCTTGCAAGAGCCGTGATAGCTACCGGTAAGCCCATAGTGCTTGCGGTAATGACCGGTTCGGCGATGGATCTGTCATTTGCAAATGAGGCGGAAAATGTTAAGGCGATAATACAGGTATGGTATCCGGGAGCTGAGGGCGGCAAGGCCTTTGCGGATATCCTGTTCGGTAAAAAGTCTCCTTCGGGCAAACTTCCCATAACTTTATATAATTCGCTTGACGAACTTCCCGAGTTCACGGATTATTCCATGAAGGGAAGGACATACAGATACATGGAGCATGAGGCACAGTATCCGTTCGGCTTCGGGCTTACATACGGAAAAGTATCCGTAAAGTCAGCCGGAATAGACATAGAGGATATAAAGAATGCAGGCACGGATGCGAAGGCTCTTGAGGCTGCTGCCGCTCCCGTGACGGTTGTTATTAAGAATGAGAGCAACCGATCATTGGAGGAAGTTATCCAGATCTATATAAAGGATAACGGATCAAAGCTGGCAGTAAGGAATCACAGCCTGTGCGCATTTAAGAGGGTAGCTCTTGCGGCGGGCGAAGAGTTAAAGGTCACCCTGCCGGTATCGGGCAAGGCATTTATGGAGTATGACGAGGAAGGCAGAAGAGTACTTGACAGTAAGGACTTTACCCTGTTTGCGGGCGTAAGCCAGCCCGATGAAAAGAGCGTGAAGCTGTGCGGTGTCAAACCGGTGGCTGTGAAAGTAGAACTGTAGAAAATAATCATATTTTTAAGGAGGACAAAACATGCTGTATATTGGAGTTGATCTGGGAACAAGTGCGGTTAAGCTGCTGCTTATGGACGGAAGCGGAAAGATCGAGAAGATCGTATCGAAGGAATATCCCTTGATTTTCCCGCATCCCGGCTGGTCGGAGCAGAAGCCCGAGGACTGGTGGGAGCAGTCAATGGCAGGCCTTAAGGAGCTTACGAGCGACTGCGATAAGAGTAAGATCGCAGGCATAAGCTTCGGCGGACAGATGCACGGGCTTGTAGTACTTGATAAGGATGATAATGTGATAAGACCGGCGATACTTTGGAACGACGGTCGTACCGGTAAGGAGACGGAGTACCTTAACAATGTGATAGGTAAGGATAAGCTGTCACAGTACACTGCCAATATAGCATTTGCCGGATTTACAGCGCCGAAGATCCTGTGGATGAAGGAAAATGAGCCGGATAACTTTGCTAAGATAGAGAAGATAATGCTTCCTAAGGATTATCTGGCATATAAGCTCTCGGGCGTTCACTGCACAGACGTTTCGGATGCTTCAGGCATGCTCCTCTTTGATGTCAAGAATAAATGCTGGTCAAAGGAAATGATGGAGATATGCTCCGTTAAGGAATCACAGCGTGCGAAGATATTCGAGAGTTACGAGGTTGTGGGAAAGATCAAGCCTGATATAGCCGACGTGCTCGGATTCTCAAAAGACGTTAAGATAATCGCAGGTGCCGGCGACAATGCCGCAGCGGCAGTTGGAACCGGAACAGTAGGTGACGGTAAGTGCAATATCTCACTCGGCACCAGCGGAACGATATTTATCTCAAGCAAGGATTTCGTTGTTGATGATAAGAATGCTCTCCATGCATTTGCACATTCGGACGGACACTTCCACCTGATGGGATGTATGCTGAGTGCAGCATCATGTAACAAGTGGTGGATGGAGGATATTATCGGAACGACTGATTTTGCTAAGGAACAGACGCCGATCACTGATGATAAGCTTGGGGAGAATCATGTTTACTATATGCCTTATCTCATGGGCGAGCGTTCACCCCATAACAATCCGGATGCAAGGGCGGTATTTATCGGAATGACGATGGATTCGACAAGAGCTGATATGACTCAGGCGGTCCTTGAAGGCGTGTGCTTCGGTATCCGTGATTCCTTCGAGGTTGCAAAGTCTCAGGGCATTAAGATAGAGAGCACTAAGATCTGCGGCGGTGGCGCGAAGTCACCTCTTTGGAAGAAGATGATGGCTAATGTACTTGGAATACCGGTTGAAGTTATCGAATCGGAAGAAGGCCCGGGTTATGGCGGAGCGATCCTGGCGGCTGTCGGATGCGGTGAGTATGCATCCGTTGAAGAGGCTGCGGACAAGCTTGTAAAGGTTGTTGATGTGGTTAAGCCCGAAGCAGAGCTTACGGCTAAGTATGAGGAGCGTTATCAGTATTTCAGAAAGCTCTATCCTACGATGAAATCACTGTTTGGAGCAGAATGATATCAGAAGGAGGCAGCGGGATTCCCCTGCCTCCTTTTAATTACCGGAAAATATGGGTATGAATACATACAGTGATGATGGACTATATGAAAAATTCTTAGAAGGAGAAGCGGATGCTTTTGATGAGCTGATCCGGCGGTATGATGAGAGCCTTATGTGGTACCTGCACGGAGTGCTGCATGATTTTCAGGACGCGGAAGATATGATGGTCGAGGCCTTCGCAAAGATACTTGAGAAGAAACCGCGGATAGGGGAAGGCAGCTTTAAGGCGTATCTGTTCAGGACAGGGCGCAACCTTGCGATAAACCTGCTTAAGCATTCAAGGCGGCATGAGGAATTCAGTCTCGACGGAATGGATGTGGAAGCATCTGCGTATGAAACCCCTGAGAAGAAAAGCGCGGCTTTGGAACAAAAGGATATCCTCTACCGCTGTCTTGAAAGGATAGAGCCTGACTTGAGGGAGGTTCTGTATCTTATCTACCTTGACGACCTCAGCTACAAAGAGGCGGCAGAGGTTATGAAAGTCAATACGAAGAAGATCGATAACCTGCTTGAGCGGGGCAGGAAGCGGATGAGGGAAGAACTTAAAAAGGAAGGCCTGACTGATACAGTGATCTGACGGGATACGATTATGATAGAACTTATTGATAACATCATACAGATGCTAATGGCGGGCCTGGTATTTTCCGTTGCTTTCTTTCTTGCATTTGCAAAATGCGAACGCGAGAGTGACGGCTCCCGTGAGTGGACGCTCGTCGGGCTGTTTGCGTTTGAGTATTTCGTGGGCGATGTCTATAGTGCCTTATATCTTCTGTTTTACGACACCACATCACAGAATTTCTATATTTCGGAGCTTTGCTGGTACACATCATATATGTTTATGATCCTTCTGCTCATCCATTTGTCGGGAGAAAGACCGTTCAGGATGAAAAGCCGTTTCCAGATCCTGATACCGGTATTTACAGTCACAATGGCAGTAGTATTTTATGTGCGTAAAGGTGATCTTGTGGGAAACCTCGTC
>JAEEGL012795422.1_pt1 | contig 17773 bp, 18 predicted proteins | sample 9134231 | NCBI WGS metagenome assembly JAEEGL01 (sample SAMN16246548, study PRJNA631951) | gut metagenome | biome: gut microbiome; feature: rumen; material: fiber-attached | host: Bos | place: Iran: Karaj | collected 2018-10 | reverse complement strand
CGGTCGAAATCCAGCAGGAACAGGTCGATTATTATCATAAAGGTAAGAGCCGTTCAGTTATCGCCCTTGTATTCGTCGTACCAGTCCTGCAGCGCGTAGTGGTTGGTGTACGCCAGCGGGATTGAATCGATGCCCTGATACATCTGCACGAACTCGTGCGCGTAGGTGCCGATCGGCTTAACGCCGTATTTCTTCGCAAGGTAGACGTTCGAGGTGCCCACGCAGTTTTTCGTCTCGGTAACGAAGCGGCGGACCACCTCGTCCTCCCATTCGCGGGATAAGCGGCGGCGGCAGCCGAATTCGGCAAAGGCGAAATCGTAGGTGCCGTCGTTCATCGCCTTTATCTTGTTATCAAGGCGCTCTTTCGCGGATCCAAGCAGCGTTTCGTAATCGTAGGCGAAGCGGAAATAAACCTCGTTCACTATTTCCAGCAGATAGATCTCGAACTGCATCGCCGAGAACAGCGGGCCGTCGACGACTATCGAAAGCTCGCCGTCCGCGCCGAGCTCCACTTTTACATAATCGCGGATGGGGTGCCAGAGGCGCAGGAATTCCACGTAGTCGTTCTTGATAAACCTTATCGAGCGCAGATAATGCAGCTCTTCGTCGGTAAAGCGGAGCGAGCAGAGGTGGTCGATCTGGCCGTTTATCTCCTCTGCCATTTCGGGCGTGAACTTAACTCCGGCGTTGCGGCATTTGAAATAATACTGCCCGCAAAGGTCGGTGTGCTTGTGGAATATGACCTGGTCCATATTGAATTTGTAAAGGTCGGTGTCGAGCAGAGACACAACTATCGGTGCGAGTTTCATTCTTATTCTCCTTTAACGTCTATTTGACAGCTTTTCAGCGTTTCCAAAGCCGCTTTGTGCTTTTCGGGAGTGACGCCCGCGCAGCAGGCGGCGTCGACCGAAACCGGAGCTTCCGGGAAATGCGCTTTTATTATGAGCGCGTTGGAAACGACGCAGATATCGGTGCACAGCCCGATTATCTCCACGCTGAATTTTTGCCGCCCGACGGCTTTTTTTATAAGCCGCGGCAGCCCGACGGAGCCGAACGTGTGCTTTTCCACCGGGGTGAACCCTTTTGCTTCAAGCGCTTTTTTCACTTTGGCGTTCAGCTCCCAGCCCGCGGTCCCTTTTACGCAGTGCGGGACAGGAAGCTTTTTGCCCTCCGCGGTTTGCAGATAATCTTCGAAATGCGTGTCCAAAGTGGCGAATATCTCGCCTTCAAAGCCCTTTATCTTCTTCACCGCCGCGGGAACGATCCCCACCGCTTCCTTCGTGCCGAGCGCGCCGTCCACGAAATCCTTTTGCATATCGACGACCACGAGTATGTTCTTCATTTCCGTCCTCCGCAGTTCCGTTTTTTATATTATATCAATAAAAACCGCAAATATCAATATGTATCGCGCAAAAATCCGCGTAATAAAGCAAAGGCGCCCCTTTTGTAAAAGGAGCGCCGCGGAATGAACAACGTGCGGTCATCCCTTTGCGTTGTAATCCTCGCATACAAGGTTCATCGCTTTGCAAAGCTTGTGGATATAGATGAACGGACCGACGAAAATGATCGCGAGAAGCACGCTGAATATCCAGAAATCGGAAGCGCCGAAGGAATACGGCAGACGGCGGCGCATAAGCTCGTTCCCTATGCGTTCGGACAGCTTGTGGAACCATACCAGGGCTCCGATCCCGAGCGTAAACGGACCGACGAGGAAAAACATAAGGCAGGCGTGCATGGTCTTTTTGCCGTCGTAACGTGTGGCGACGGTGTTGATCGAATTCGAAATATTCGTGAACGCCACGAATGAGTATATGCCCAGCGTGATAATGCTTAAAAGGATGAATTTAAGCAGACTGCGGTCGGTTTTGAGCCGGTACGCGGGATACTGCTGCTGTCCGTAGGGCTGCTGATACTGCTGTTGTCCGTATGGCTGCTGATATTGCTGCTGCTGATACTGCTGCTGTCCGTATGGCTGTTGATACTGTTGCTGTTGATACTGCTGCTGTCCGTATGGCTGTTGATACTGCTGCTGATATTGCTGCCGGGGCTGTTGGGGCGGATACTGCGGCTGTTGGGGCTGTTGGTACTGTTGCTGTTGGGGCTGTTGGGGCTGCTGTGCCTGTACCTGAGCGCCGCAGTTTTCGCAGAACTTGCTGTTGTCGTTCAATTTGCTTCCGCAATTAGGGCAAAACATAGTATTATCCTCCGCTTTTATCGTTTTTTTGTTATTATATCAGAACAAAGAGCAAATATCAATAATGAATAAAGCGAAAGGCGTTCTTATTTTGCAAAGAACGCCTTTTTTTCGGTTCAGTTCACAAAAAGGAACCTGCGTTTGTCGTAATACGCTTTGTTGATGAATATCATCAGTACCGAAAGCGCGAACGAGCCGATATAAGTCGCGAGGTTGAACGTCACGCCGGCTTTGCTGGCGACGTTCACGATAATAAGAGCCGCCGCGACATAGAGCACCGACGCGATAAGCGAAAACACGTAACAGACGGTAAGCGCCTTCGGACCGTTCTGTTTGAATCCGAGCAGACTAACGGCGGCGTAAACGGCAAGCACCGCGGCTATGATTGTAAGCACGCCGTACGCGATGTCCGCGTATTTGAGCCCGGGAAACACGCTGTAAACAAGCGCGGATGTGACGTTTCCGTAGGTGCTGTACTGCGAGCCGGTGAACATCATAACGCCCATACCGATATTTCCCAGCGCGGAGATCCACAGCGCGAAATAGCAAAGGAACTTGTGCCATTTCAGCGGGACCTGCTGGGCGTAGGGCTGACCGTAGGGCTGCTGATACTGCCCGTACTGCTGATTCGGCTGAGGGGCGGCGTAGGGCTGCTGACCGCCGAACTGATAGTTGTTCTGCTGATACTGATTACGCGGCTGTTGGGGCTGTTGGTACTGTTGCTGTTGCGGCTGTTGGTATTGCGGCTGTTGCGGCTGTTGGTTCTGTGCCTGCACGGGAGCGCCGCAGTTTTCGCAGAACTTGCTGTTGTCGTTCAATTTGCTTCCGCAATTAGGGCAAAACATATTAGTATCTCCTTTATGTATTCTATTAAAAAACCGAGGTCCTGTTTTAATAACGGCCCGCGCCTGCCGTTCGCACGGCCTTTAAGCGTTCGGCGCGTTATTTTATCGCCGTGGCGGTCTTGTCCTTAAGCACCACGTCGTGCGCGCCGCCTTCGACTATGCTGGTGGCGGAAACGAGCGTGAGCTTGGCGTTTTTCTGCAGTTCGGGGATGTTGAGCGCGCCGCAGTTGCACATGGTGGAGCGCACCTTGCTTAACGTGAGCCGCACGTTGTCGCGCAGGGAGCCGGCGTAGGGAACGTAGGAATCCACGCCCTCCTCGAACGAAAGCTTTTTGTCGCCGCCCATATCGTAGCGCTGCCAGTTGCGCGCGCGGGCGGAGCCCTCGCCCCAGTATTCCTTCATATAGCTGCCGTTTATGTTCACCTTGTTCGTGGGGCTTTCGTCGAAGCGGGAGAAATACCTGCCCAGCATAACGAAATCCGCGCCCATCGCAAGCGCCAGCGTGATGTGGTAATCGTATACTATGCCGCCGTCGGAGCAGATAGGGACGTAAACGCCGGTCTCTTTATAATATTCGTCGCGCGCGGCGGCAACTTCTATAACCGCCGTCGCCTGCCCGCGGCCTATCCCCTTCTGCTCGCGCGTGATGCAGATAGAACCGCCGCCGATGCCGATCTTAACGAAATCCGCGCCGGCTTTGGCAAGGAACATGAACCCTTCCCTGTCCACCACGTTTCCGGCGCCGACCTTTACGGTGTCGCCGTATTTTTCGCGGATCCAGCCGAGCGTGCGTAGCTGCCATTCCGAGAAGCCCTCGGAAGAATCGATGCAAAGCACGTCCGCGCCGGCTTCGACCAAAGCGGGAACGCGCTGCTCGTAATCGCGCGTGTTTATGCCCGCGCCGACCATATAGCGCTTATCCTTATCCAGAAGCTCCAGCGGGTTTTCCTTGTGAGAATCGTAGTCCTTGCGGAACACGAAGCAGACAAGTCTGCCGTCGCGCGTGATTATCGGGAGCGAATTCAGCTTGTTGTCCCATATAATGTCGTTCGCCTCTTTTAACGAGGTGCCCTCGTAGGCGTAGATGAGCTTGTCGAACGGAGTCATAAACTCCGAAACCTTTAAGTCGCGCGGCATGCGGGAAACGCGGTAATCGCGCGAGGTGACTATGCCCATGAGTCTGCCGTCCGCCGTGCCGTCGTCGGTAACGGCGATGGTGGAGTGACCGTTCTTTTCTTTAAGGTCGATAACGTCCTGCAGCGTGCCGTCCGGACGGATGTTGGAATCGCTGGTGACGAACCCCGCCTTGTAGGATTTTACGCGGCGCACCATTTCCGCCTCGTTTTCCACCGTCTGCGAGCCGTAGATGAACGAAATGCCGCCCTCCTTGGCAAGCGCTATCGCCATTTTATCGTCGGAGACCGACTGCATTATGGCGGACACCATCGGTATATTGATGGAGATCGGCGCTTCCTCGCCGCGTTTGAATTTTGTTATGGGCGTGCGGAGCGAAACGTTCGCCGGAACGCAGTCCGAAGACGAATAACCCGGAACGAGCAGGTATTCGCTGAAAGTGTGTGATTCCTGTTCAAAATAGCGCGCCATATGATTTCTCCTTTTTATCCTGTTTTGCTCCCACGTTTATTTGTGGTATTATATCACAAAACCAGCGCCATTTCAACATTTTTTTTCGGGTTTTGAAAACTTGTAAACGGTCACGTGCCCGTAGGTTTCGCCGGGGCGCAGCACCGCCTCCCCGCGGGAGGGGGAGCCGGGCTCGAACTGCGTCTCGAAACAGAACGCGCCGCTTTCGTTTATCACCGCGCCGTCCTGCAGGCGCGTGCCGTCTTTAATAAAGCCGCCGGTGTAGAACTGCAGGCAGGGCAGGTCGGTAAACACCTCCATCCGCGCCTTTTCGCCCCGGGCGCTCGCGGCAAAAGCGAGCCCGCTTCCGTCCGCCGCGTTTTCGCCGTTTAGGTAAAAATTATGGTCGAATCCGCGTTCGAGCGTGAACTCCTTCGCGGTGTCGAATCCGAAAGCTTTTTCGACTTCCTCCCGCCCGGTGACGCGGGCGTTTTCGTCGTAGGTCGAAACCTCGCGCGCGTTTATCCGCACGCGCGTGCCGAAAACGCTTCCGCTGCCGATCCCGTTAAGGTTGAAATAAGAATGGTTCGTAAGCGATACCCAGGTCGGTTTATCGGTCTTTGCGCGGTGGCGCACGGTAAGCGAGCCGCCTTCGAGAATATATTCCGCGGTCACTTCAAGGTTCCCGGGGTACCCGTCCGCGCCGTCGGGCGAAAGGCATTCCAGCCGGACGCTGTTTCCGGTGACATCCGCCGCCCGCCATTCCGCGCGCGAAAGCCCGCCGAACCCGCCGTGGAGGTGGTTCACTCCCTTCTCGTTCAGCTCCAGGATATATTCGCGCCCGTCGATATGGTTTATTTTCCCGGTGCGGTTGCAGGTGCGTCCCACCGTCGCGCCGAAGTAATTGTCGCCTTCCTCGTATTCGCGCCGCGTCGCGTACCCCGCGACAAGCGAAACGCCTTCGAAAACAAGCTTTTTCAGCGTCGCCCCGTAGGTCGCTATTTCGGCTTCCAGCACGCCGGAAGAAATTTTGAACGTCTGCATTGCAGGACCTCCGCTTCATTTTTAATTATATTATATATGCCGCCCGCCGCCGTGTCAAGCGAGGGACCGGATAAAAAACCTTAAAATTCTTCAAAAAATCTTTTGAAAACACTTGACAATCATATGACCGTGTGATATAATCTTTGTGACACAAGAAAAAAGGTCCGAAAGGGGTGAGTACATGATACGCAGATTACCCGGCACGACGATAGAGATACCCGTGCAGAACGGCGATTCGGCGCGCAAGCTGCTGGACAACGTGTTTACGGCGGGCGGGCTGGTGCTTTCGCAGGTCTCCGGGCTTACCGGGCTGGAGCCGTATATGGTGCAGAACTGGATAAAGCGCGGGTTCCTGGCGCCGCCGCAGCACAAAAAGTATTCCAGACGGCAGTTCTGCCGCGTGGCGATAATAAATATGTTGCGCGACGTGCTGCAGATCGAAAAGATAACCAACCTTCTTTCCTACATCAACGGCAGACTTGACGACGAGAGCGACGATATAATCGACGATTCGGAGCTTTATTTATACTGCATAGACGCGCTGAACGGTATGGAAAGCGAGCGCGTAACGCCGGAAACGGTGCGGGCGCGCGCCGAAGAATCGGTGAAGGATTTCGAAGAACCGTTCCCCGGCGCAAAGCGGCGGCTCGTGAAGGTGCTCGAGGTCGTGATCTACGCGCATTTCGCTGCGGCGATGCGCACCCGGGCGGAAGACGTTATAAACACGCTTGATTAGGATATTACCTTTAATAATTATAAACGAGGTGGCACAAATGGCAGAATGGTGGGCATCATTGGGTTCGGCGGGGCAGGTTTTCGCCTGCGTGGCGATCCCCGCGACTATAATTCTTTTATTGCAGACGATACTTACTCTTATCGGGCTCGGCAGCAACAACGCCGACGACGCGGACGCGCACGGCGGATCCGGACACGACGCGGCCGGGCAGGAATTTGATGCGCATGGCGAAGCCGGGCACGATTTCGACGCCGGGCACGACTTTGACGGCGGGCACGACTTTGACGGCGGGCACGATTACGCCGACGTTACCGACGGCGGATTCGACGGCGACGACGTCGGCCACGCCGCCGACGTACACGACGGGCACGACGGGCACGGCTTCGACGGCGGGTTAAGACTTTTCACCTTCCGCGGGATAATCGCCTTCTTCTCGGTAATGGGCTGGGCGGGCGTTATCTGCTGTTCGTCGGGAATGAACGTCGGCGCGGCGGCGGGGATATCCGTCGCGGCGGGCTTGCTGGCGATGGTGCTGCTTGCCCTGCTTATGAAATGGCTGTTCTCGCTGCAGGAGGACGGGACCGAAAACATCCGCGACGCGCTCGGCGTAAGCGGCACGGTCTACCTGCGGATACCGCACAGCCGCACCGGCAGAGGCAAGGTGAACGCCGTGATACGCGGCAAGCTCAGCGAAAAGAACGCCGTTACCGACGAGGCGACGGACATCGCCTACGGCGAGGAAATAACCGTGATTGGCATTTCCGGCGAGGATACTTTGATAGTAAGAAGAAAGAACTGAAGCATACAGGGAGGAAACAACAATGGCAAAACTCGTATTCGGGATAGTCGCGCTGATACTCGGACTTATACTCGGCGCGGTAATGAAGACCCACAAGAAAGAAGTCCGCGAAAAGGACAGCACCGGCACGAGAGTAACGGTCACCTCCTTCCCCGGCAAAAAATACGCCTGGGCTCCGGTGGTGTTGGGCGCGGTGATCTGCGTGATCTGCATGGCGTTGAGCTGCACAGTATCCATCGCGACGGGACACACCGGGATAGTGACGACCTTCGGCAGAGTGGAGGATTACACGCTCGATTCGGGCTTCCACGTTAAAGCCCCGTGGCACGAGATCGTTCAGATGGACAACCGCGTGCAGAAGGCGACGGTGAACCTCGCCTGCTTCTCCTCGGACATCCAGGAGGTCAAAACGGTATATACCGTGAACTACCAGATAAACAAAGCGAACGCGCAGGAGCTTTACCGCACCGTCGGCGTGAACTATTACGAGACGGTGGTGGAGCCGAATATAATGCAGTCGGTCAAAAACGTTATGGCGCAGTACACCGCCGAAAACCTGGTTGGCGCGCGTGACGAGCTCGCCGGAAAGATAGAATCGAACCTCGCCGCAGATCTGGAAAGATACAACATAGAAATGGTCTCCAGCGCGGTGGAGGATATGGACTTCACCGACGAATTCACCAACGCCGTCGAAGCAAAGCAGGTCGCACAGCAGAACAAGCTGCGCGCACAGACCGAGCAGGAGCAGAAGACGATGGAGGCCAGAGAAGCCGCCAACCGCGCCAAAATAGACGCCGACGCGGCAGCCGAGGTGGCGAAGATCGCCGCGCAGGCGGACCTTGAAGTTACGAAGATCCAGGCGGACGCCGCCGAATACGCCGGCCAGAAGGAAGCCGCGAAGAACAAGGCGATAGCCGAATGGCTCACTCCCGAGCTTATAAACTACTATTACATCCAGCAGTGGAACGGCAAGCTTCCGGAAAGCTACGTCGGCTCCGACAGCGTGAGCGCCATCGTGGGCATCCCCGGCGCGAGCGGAACGCAGAACAACGACCGTAACGCCCCCGAAACCGAAAACAATTAAAAAATAAATAAATAAAACACGCAAAGGAGAAAAACAATGGGACCCAACACTATCATTCTTTTAGTAGTCTTCGCGCTTGTCATCTTCTCCGCGGTGCTCCTGTTCTTCTCGAGGTACAAGAAATGCCCCTCCGACAAGATCATGGTCATCTACGGTAAAGTAGGCAAGAGCAAGGACGGAAGCAACAAAAGCGCAAAATGCATCCACGGCGGCGCGAAGTTCATCGTGCCGGTGGTCCAGGCGTACGAGTTTCTCGATCTTACTCCGATCTCGATCCCCGTCGACCTTAAAAACGCGCTCTCGAAGCAGAACATCCGTATCGACGTCCCCTCCCGCTTCACCGTGGGTATCTCCACCGAGCCGAGCGTTATGCAGAACGCCGCGGAGCGCCTGCTTGGGCTCCAGCTCGCCGAGATACAGGAGCTTGCAAGGGATATAATCTTCGGTCAGCTCCGTCTTATAATCGCCACGATGGATATCGAGGAGATCAACACCGACCGCGATAAATTCCTTGAAGCGGTGAGCCGCAACGTGGAAGTCGAGCTTAAAAAGATCGGTCTGCGCCTTATAAACGTCAACGTGACCGATATCAGCGACGAAAGCGGATACATCGCCGCGCTCGGTAAAGAGGCGGCGGCAAAAGCGATCAACGACGCGAAGAAGAGCGTTGCCGAAAAGGAACGCGACGGTTCGATAGGCGAAGCAAACGCCAAAATGGACGAGCGCGTGAACGTTTCGAAGGCGGACGCGGAAGCGATCCAGGGCGAAAACGTCGCAAAGACCGAGATCGCGATGTCCAACGCCGCCCTGCGCGAAAAGCAGGCGGAAGCGCTGCGCATAGCCACCGCGGCGGAAAAGATCCAGGCGGCGAGAGCGCTGGAAGAATCCTACGCGGCGGAACAGCAGGCGGAGCTTGCGCGTTCCGCGCGTGAGAAAGCCACGCTGGAAGCCGACGTTATAGTTCAGACCGAGATCCAGAAGAGGCAGATAGAGCTGCAGGCGGAAGCCGACGCGGAGCAGATACGCCGCAAGGCGAAGGGCGAAGCGGACGCCATTTACGCAAAGATGGAAGCGCAGGCGCGCGGTGTGGAAGAGATACTGCGCAAGCAGGCCGCCGGTTTTGCGGAGATAGTGAAATCCGCCAACGGCGACGCAAACGCCGCCTTAAAGCTGCTTATCGCCGACAAACTGGAAGATCTTATGAAGATCCAGGTCGAAGCGATAAAGAACATCAAGATCGACAAAGTTACCGTTTGGGACAACGGTCAGGGCTCCAACGGCAAGACCAGCACCGCGAACTTCCTTTCCGGCATGATGAAGAGCGTGCCGCCGCTTGAAGAAGTTTTCGCGCTGAGCGGACTTGCGCTGCCCGAATTCCTCGGAAAAAAGACCGCTGAACCGAAGGCGATAGAAGCCGACCCCGAAGCTCCCGCCGAAGCAGGCGAAGCTCCAGCAGAGGAATAATACAGATAACACACAGCGCCCCCGTACGGCGGCATACAAACCGAACGGGGGCGCGCACAACAGATTTCGAGGAGAAATAATGAAAACCACGGATAAAGAAGCCGCAAGGCAAAAGAATTACGACGAGGCGCTGGCAACGGTACAAAAGCATTTCCACCCCGGCGAAAAGCTGCTGCATACCGAGCGGGTGCTTAACGCAAATAAGAACGCGCATGACATTACCGCCGCGATAATGATGGCGATACCGTTCCTTGCGGTCATCGCGCTTCTCGCCGTATTCGCGGGAAGCATAAACGAAGCAGGGGGAAAAGCAGTGTTAATCGCGGTGATATTACTGATCGCGACGCTCTACGCGTATTTGTTCCTGTACCCGTTTATTCGAAAGACGAAAGAGGTCTCCATGCTGCTGTTCACCGATTTCGCGGTGTATCTGATCTCCGCCGACGTACGCTCGCCGATAGAATTCCTTTATTACAAGGATATCGACAAACGGCTTAAAATTGCCGCGTATTCGATAAGATTCATATTCGAGCCGCGCGACGAATCGGAATCAAAACAGCTTGCGAAAAGATACAGCGAGCTTTTAAAAGAGATAAAATCCGGCAAGCATACCGACGAGCTGCCCATGACGCAGATGCGGCACATGGCGGTGATACAGCGTACAAGCCACGGCACAAAAATACAGGTGCTTTATATGATACGCGCTTTTGCGATAGAAAACGGCGAACGGCTTGCCAAAAAGGTGTTCGAGATCGAAAAAGCCGCACACGCCGCCGGGCGCGGGTTCCCCATAGTTTCCCCGCCGGACAATATGATACTGCCTGATTGAAGCACTTTGTATCACGGACGTATTTTATGATCATTCAACAAAACGTCCGGCTGCCGTCGGCTCCGGGCTTTATCGAAAGAGGAGAAAAAAATGCTGTTGATACTTATAGGTTTTTCGCTGGTGTTCATCGACGTAGGCATAGCATTCGGGGCGCATTACATCGACTTCGCGCCGGATTTCGCGGGATATATCCTGCTTATAGCGGGGTTCTCGCAGCTCTCGGGCGAAAGCCGGCGGCTTAAAAAGCTGCGCGGGTTCGCGACTTTTATGGTGATCTATTCCGCGGCGGTGTTCCTGCTGGACGCGCTGGGGTTGACGGTCGTCGGGCTTGGCGCGTGGAAGGGTATAATCGACATCGCGGCGTTCTTCGTGCCGCTTTATATCGTTTACGTCTTCATTTACGCGGTGCATGATATAGAAGTCGACCGCGGCGCCGACCTGGGGTACAAAAAGCTTCTAAAGCTCTTCACCCCGCTGGCGATAGCGCAGGCGCTGGCGTATTTCTTCGGCGTGGCGTTCACCAAAATGTTCTATGACCTCGCGTGGGCGATATCGCTGGTCTCCTCCGCGATCTCCGTCGTGTTCCTGTATTTCCTTTACAAAACCAAAACCGCCTACGATTCGCTCCCGCCGAAGGACGAAGGCGGCGACCACTTCGGCGACGAGGACAAGAAAAAGACCATCTGGGAACAGTACAATTAAAACGAAAACGCCCTTGCCGGGCGTTTTCTTTCGTAACCGTGCGTTAAAAAAGCCCGCCGAAGCGGGCTGTTTTGTTATTTCACGGCGGCTTTGCCTTTTACCTTATAAAGCGCCATACACAGCGCGACGAGCAGAGCGACGCTGCAGCCGACGATCAAATACATCCCGCCGACGCTTACGCGGCTGCCGAAGAAATAAAGGTTGCAGTCCACCGCGTCGAGAAACTTCTGCGCGGATTCCTCCGGAAAGCCCCGACAAAACTCGTCGATCGCTCCGCGCATAAGGTGGTTGCGCATAAGTCCGGTGGCGTAGGTGCCGGGCAGGAAGGAAATGACCTTCTGCAGCCCCGCGCCGAACGAAGAAATGGGCATATACGCGCCGCAGATGAAGCCGTAGCAGGAGCTGACGATGGAGCCCACCGCGGATATCTGCCCGCGCGAGCTTAAAAAGAAGTTTATGGCGGTGGAAAGCGCCGTGCCGAACATCGAGACCAGCACCACGTCGAGGAAGGAGAGCAGCACGTCCGAAGCCGAAAGATACCACCCTTTTATTCCGATGAACGCCAGCCCGGCGCACAGCGCGATGAGCGTTACGATGAGCGTGGAAGCGAGCGCCGCTATGTAGTAGGCGAGCGCCAATTCGGAGCCCTTTACCGGAGAAACGGCGAAATCGTCGATCTGCCTGTCCGCCTTGTCCTGCACGCTCAACATATTGGAGCAGAACGCCACAGTTACGCAGGAGACCGCCAGCAGCGAGGAAATAAGCTGCCCGGCGACCGCGCCTTCCAAGACGCTGGAGGACACTTTAACCGTTTCCGGCAGCCCGGCGACGAACGAATCGCGGTAGACGTTGGAAAGGAAGGTGGCGTAAAGCACCAGCAGTATCATAGGAGTGATTAGGGCGGTGAAGAACAGCCCCTTTTCGCGGAAGAACATTTTTATGTCCCGCGTTATAAGCACAGGTAAAGTCTTGCTCATTTCGCCGCCTCCTCCGAAAGGCGCTTGCCGGTGGCGGCAAGGAACACGTCGTCCATTTTGCCCTTCGTAATTTCGAAATCTTCAAACAGATCCGGATGCGCAAGAATAAGCTCTTTCGCCTCCGCTGTGTTCTTTATCGGTATCCGCACGCCATCCGGGACGGTTTCGCACCCGGGGCAGAACTCCCGCACCCGCGCGATATCCGCGCCGTAAACGGTTATGCTGTCCCCCGCGAACTCGTTTTTAAGGTCGTGCGGGGTGCCGCGCGCGCAGACGGAGCCGGAATCGATTATAACGACGTAATCGGCGTCCGCCGCCTCCTCCATGTAATGCGTGGTGAGGAACACGGTGAGCCCGCCGCGGGCGCGCAGATCGTTAATGGCGTTCCACACCGTGCGGCGCGTCTGCGGATCGAGCCCGGTGGTGGGTTCGTCCAGAATAAGTATCCCCGGCGAATGCACAAGCGCGCGTGCGATGTCCACCCGCCTGCGCTGCCCGCCGGAAAGCTTGCCGACCGGCCTTTCCAGCAGCTCTTTTATGCCGAACAGCGAATCGAGCTCTTCGATGCGTTTTTGCAGCTCCTCGCCGTAAATGCCGTAAAGCGCGGCGCGCACCCGCAGGTTGTCCCGCACGGTAAGCGCCCTGTCCAGCACCGAATGCTGGAACACCACGCCGAGCCCGCGCTTTACCTCGTCCGGGTAAACGCTCGTATCGCGCCCGAACACGGTAACGCTGCCGGAATCCTTTTTCAAGCGCCCGCAGATCATGGCGATGGTGGTGCTCTTCCCCGCCCCGTTCACGCCCAGAAAGGCAAAAAACTCGCCCTCGCGCACGGAAAGCGAAAGATCGCGCACCGCGTGTATATCGCCGAAGCTCTTGTTGAGGCCTTCGATTTTAATTACCTCTTTGGCTTGCATTTTTTCTCCCCTTTGTTTTCGTTTTGGATATTATATCACATCCGGGCGATTTTTGCAAGTGCAAACGCAAAAAGCGCGCCCGCAAAACGCAAAAAAAACGGAGCCGTTTTCACGGCTCCGCGGTGGGGTGGAGGAGAATCACTTGTTTGTTTATTCCGCTTTCGCAGGGATAACATAGGTTCCGAGGAAGTGACGCTTTATCATGGCGTATTCACTTGAATCGAGTTTGCCGTTTCCGTTGATGTCTGCGCGGGCGAACTGTTCATCGGTAAGCGTGTAGGTCTTTAAGAACGCGCGCTTCGCCATGGCGTAATCTTGCGAGTCTATCCCGCCGTTGCCGTTTACGTCGCCGGGGATATATTCTTTATCCGGATATACTGTAACGTTCGGCACCGCTTCGGCTGTCTCTTCAAGTTTGTTTAAATAGATCAGTATTTCGAGTTCGTCTTCCGGCTGAACCGATAACAACTGGGACGTGTATTCCGCTTCAAAAGTTATAATACTTTCAATTTCTTCTTTTGTCTTGTCGGGATAAAACCTCGCGCAGGTCGCGTATAATACGCCGTACATCGTTTCCGCGTCTGTCCCGGTATCGAAATACACTATTATTTCTCCGGGGATAGCGTCTTTGTTCGCCAACAGTCTGTTTAAATACGTTTCAAGTTCCTTGTCCGTCATTTCGGTTTTTGCAAGCGCCGCCGTCGGGATAAGCAGCAGAGCGAGCGCGAGCAGAAATAAAAGAGTTTGTTTGAATACGGTTTTCATAATTACCTCCATAATCATATATTTTTTACCTCTTGCAAGCGTTTTCATCCCTTACACGCATCAGTGCGCGGAATACTCACGAGATTTTTGCAAAAGCCATCCGGTTTCCCGGAGCTTGCAATTGGTTTATCAGAAACAGAATAAATACTTTTTGGCCTTCATTGTTATTGCACCCCCACCACGTTAATTTTCGAACATTTCAAAGAAATGCGTCATTTCGTCTTCCGTCAGCGCAAACGGGTGAGCAGTATGCTTGCCGCGTATGCGCGCAGGGAGGAATCCTCGTTTTGCGGGGGGCGCTCCCACAGCGCAAGCATAACGTCGTTTATACATTCCTCGCAATCGTCTTCATTGCCCAGAATGTTAAAAGCAACCGTGCGCAGGTAGGCGCCGTATTCTTTTGTGCAGCGCTCGATGGTGCTTTCGTCGCGCGCGCGGAACAGCGCGATCAGCTCCGCTTCGTCCGGCGGCGCGGCGCGGTGGATGGCGCTCATGGGGTTACCTCTTTTTGTCGAAAGCTTTCACATATATAATCGCAAAAACCCGGTGAAATCGGAACGGTTTTTTGAAAAAAACGGAAATTTTTTATAAAAAATCGAAAAAAGCACGCGCAAAGCGTGCTTTTTTCAAAAAACTTGGTCATTTCAGTGCCAGAAACGCCTTATATGCCAGGTAGCCTTCGTAAACGTCGGCTTTGGCGACTATCGCCATCGGCGCGTGCATATTAAGCACGGCTATGCCGGCGTCGAGCACGTTCATATTCAGGTTGCCGAGTATATAGGCGATGGTTCCGCCGCCGCCCTGGTCGACCTTGCCCAGCTCCGCCGTCTGGAAGTGAACGCCGTTTTCGTCCATTGCCGCGCGTACGCGGGCGATGTATTCCGGGTTCGCGTCGTTGGAGCCGGATTTGCCCCTTGCGCCGGTGTATTTGTTAAAAACTATGCCCTTGTTGAGGTAGGCGGAATTGTTCGCGTCGTTTACCTCCGGGAACAGCGGGTCAAACCCGGCGGAACCGTCGCTGGAGAGCATGCAGGAATTCTGCATCGCGCGGCGGAGCGAGATATAATCGTTATCGCCGGAAAGCCGCAGCAGCTCCGCCACGGTGTTTTCGAAAAACGCGCTCTGCGCGCCCGTCGCGCCGACGGAGCCGATCTCCTCTTTGTCCACCAGAATGCAGCAGGCGGTGTATTCGCCCGCGGGCGAATCGAGCAGCGCGGTGAGCGAGGTATAGGCGCATACCCTGTCGTCGTGGCCGTAGCCGGCGACCATACTTCTGTCCAGACCGTAATCGCGCGCCTTCCCCGCCGGGACGACTTCGATCTCCGCGGAAAGGAAATCCTCCTCCGCGATGCCGTATTTGCCGGCAAGCAGTTTAAGAATGTTCGCCTTAACTGCGTCCTTTTCCTCGTTTTCAAGCGGGATGGAGCCCACGGTAACGTCCAGTTTTTCGCCCTCGATCACCTTGGCGGCGGTCTTCTGGAGCTGGTCGGCGGAAAGGTGGATGAGCAGGTCGGAGATACCGACTACCGGGTCGTTTTCGTCCTCGCCGATATTTATGTCCACGGCGGAGCCGTCCTTTTTGCACACCACGCCGTGCAGCGCGAGCGGGATGGTGACGTACTGGTATTTCTTCACGCCGCCGTAGTAGTGAGTGTCGAGCAGGGCGAAGCCGTTCGATTCATACAGCGGATTCTGCTTTATATCCAGCCGCGGCGAATCGATATGCGCCCCGAGTATGCGCAGCCCTTCGCAGACCGGCTTTGTCCCCATTACGTAAAGCGCGATATTCTTGCCGCGGTTGACGAAATAGACCTTGTCGCCGGCTTTCAGCCGCGTGAACTCCGAAACGGGGCGGAAGCCCTTCGCCTCGGCAAGCTTTATGCTTTCGGCGACGCAGCGCCTTTCGGTCTTGCCGACCGACAAAAACGCCTTGTAGCCCTCGTTATAATCGAATATCGCTTCCCGCTTTCCGGGCGCGATCTCCTTCCAGATGTTTGTCGCGTACATTTTTTATCCTCCGTATCGGTTATTCGTTTTTATTATTGTAACACCGGAAAGGACAAAAAACAAGCCCCGAAAGCAATGTTTCGGGGCTTATTGTCAATTATTCCGTTTTATTTCTTTTTCTTTTTGGAAATTATTATTCCGGCGGCGGCGCCGCAAACGACTACAACTCCCGCGATAATGCCGATTATCGCTCCGGTGCCGAGCCCGCCCTTCTTCTCCTCGGGCTTGCTCTCCTCGGCGGGCTTGCTCTCCTCGGCGGGCTTGCTTTCGTCGGCGGGCTTGCTTTCGTCGGCGGTGTTTTTATCTTCGTCGGGCTTGCTCTCCTCAGCGGGCTTGCTCTCCTCCTCGGGCTCCGATCCGACCGCGGAGGGGGTTACGTCCTCGGAGTCCTCGCCGGAAACGGGTTCGTCGGTGGATTCCGGGGGTTCGGGCGCGGTGTAATGCACGAATTCGTGGTCGGCGCCGTCGTTGATTATCAACGATTCGCCCTCGTAGAACGCGGTGCAGACGGTGTCGCCGTCCTGCTTCTTAAAGGTCACGGTATTGAGGTTCACGACGTAATCGGCGGTATCGTCCGCTTCGGGGATCGCGTTGTAGGCGTCCTCGGCGTATTCTTCGGAATCGTAAATTATCATCTGCGCCTTGTTGCCGTCGAGGAACTTAAGAACGGTAACGTTCTCGCCGTCGTCGGTTATCCATTCGCCGGAAAGCACGATGTCTGTCGCGTGGGCTTCCGCTTTGGTCATAACGGCGGGCTGTGTGCCGGACTGGAAATCGGCGACTGCTATTTCGGTGAAGCCGGTCCATTCAAGCACATCGCAGTACCAGTACCAGTAAGCGTCGCTGGCGGGATTGAGCTCGGCGTAGTCCATAAAGCTGAACGTAAGGCGGACGTACTGGGCGTTTACAGTCTGTCCGAGAGGGATTATTATTTCGTCGACCTTGCCGGGTTCGTTGGAATCGGTGTAATCCTGAAGAGAAGTTCTGTAATAGAACATACCGTCGGCGCCGAGAGCGCTCCAGGTGGCGCCGCTTTCGGAATATTCAACGAAAACTTCGTTTCCGCCGGGGGTGGAAACGCAGGCGCCGATCTGGTGGAACAGCCCCAGGAAGAGCGCGTCGAAGGAAACCTTGCTGTCGTAGCCGATGGTGAACGTGTAGGTGGCGGCGTCCTCGATTTTTTCGTGAGCGTTGCCGTTTATCAGTTCATACTGAGGTTTGGTGTAGTCGTCGCAGATAAGCACGACGCCTTTGGTGGAATGCTGGGTGTTGTCGGCAAGGGAATTGCCGTCGACAAGCACGTCCAGAGTTCCGCTGTTGCCGGGACGGCAATACGCCGTGGCGCTGTGCGCGGGGGCGTTTTTATCCGTCGAGGGATTCTCGCCGTTGTTGCGGAATTCCACGGTAGAAGCTTTCTTTACCGTGTAGACGGCGGAGCCGGTGTCGAAATCCGTGTCCGCCGAAGCGAAAAGAGCCAGCGCGGAGCAGCAGAGCGCCGCGACAAGCGCGAATGCGATGATCTTTTTCATGGTATGACCTCCGTTTTATAGGAATTGCTCCTTTATATCTAATTTATGATATCATTATACCGACGAAAAGGCAATCGCAAAAGCGAACAAAAACCGACTTTGCTTTTTGTGGATTTTTACAAGTCGATGATATTCCGATTACGTTTCGAAAACAAGGTTCTATAATAAATGTTGGGGTAAAGAAAAAGAACTACTAAAAAAATAAAAAAGGTAGAGCATATTCAAGAGAAATCCGTTATAATGGAGTTGACGAAAAACCAGAAACGGAGGACTCGAATATGCTCTATACTAATAAT
>JAEEGL013261569.1_pt1 | contig 17774 bp, 14 predicted proteins | sample 9134231 | NCBI WGS metagenome assembly JAEEGL01 (sample SAMN16246548, study PRJNA631951) | gut metagenome | biome: gut microbiome; feature: rumen; material: fiber-attached | host: Bos | place: Iran: Karaj | collected 2018-10 | reverse complement strand
TTCATCTTCCAGCAGTGGTATAACTACTATCTTCAGTGAAAAAAGGAGACGGATTATGACAAGAGAAGAAGTATTTGAAAAGATAAATGAAGTATTCAGAGATGTTTTTGAGGATGATGACATCACAGTAACAGATGAGACTACAGCAGCCGACATCGAGGACTGGGATTCCTTAGAGCACATCAACCTGGTAAATGCTATTGAGCAGGAGTTTGGCATCAAGTTCAATATGGGACAGATCGTATCCATGAAGAACGTTGGTGAGATGGCAGACATCATCATGAGTCTACTTAAGGATTGATAAAGCTATGAAAATACACCACGTTGGATATCTTGCCAAGAATATATCAAAGACAGAAAAGAAGTTTTTTGATCTGGGCTATGAAGTGGAGCGTCCCACATCCTATGACGATATTAGACAGATAAACATAGAGTTTCTGGTGAACGGTGAATACAGGGTGGAACTCATTCAGCCCATGAGTGAGCAGTCACCTATGTATCCTTTGTTAAAAAGATTCAAGAACGCTCCATACCATTTTTGCTATGAAGTGGAGAATCTTGATGCTACAATAGAGATGTTGTCTGGAAATGGCTATACAGTAATCCAAGAGCCTGAGAAAGCACCATGCATTGATGGCAAGAGGGTTGCGTTTCTCAATAATATCAGTATGGGGATAATCGAACTTGTTGAAATCTGATAATGCGGAAAAAAAGCATATAGCCATGTACATCGGTTCCTTGCAGAAGGGCGGAGCCGAGAGGGTTATGGTAAATCTGGCGGAGTACTTTTTTGAGCAGGGATACAAGGTCACATTGGTGACTACTTACCTGGCAAAGGAGGAGTACGAGGTTAAGCACGCCACCTGGACCAGAGTTCCTGCCGGTGCTGACAGAGCAGTACTTGTGGCGGATACGGAAGAGAACCCTGCCTGGATTGACCCTGAAGGGGGAGAAAAGGATGGCATCGGAAGAGTCTTTTCTGCCCTTTTAAAGAGCGAGCAGAAGGGAAGAGCCCATAACCTGAAAGCCAGAAGCGAGAAGCTTCGCGCTATTTGGAGGGAGCTTAAGCCTGATCTGGTACTTAGTTTTATCGGGAAGAATAATATAATGGCTCTTTCAACAGCCACCAGAGAGGGAATAAAGGTGGTGGTTTCTGTAAGGGCTGACCCCGATATGGAATATGATACCTTTGCCCTTAAGTCCGGAATGCTTTCTACCTTTGGAAAGGCTTCTGGAATCGTGGTTCAGTCCACAGGTGCCAAGGAATGGTTTCCGAAATTTTTGCAGAAAAAATGCATCATACTTCCAAACTCAGTGAATCCATCCTTTATCCGAAAGAGATATTTCGGAGACAGGGAAAAGAGAATTGTAATGGTGGGAAGGCTTGATGAGAACAAGAATCAGGCCATGGTAATGGAGGCCTTTAAGGAGGCCACAATAGATAAGTATCAGGACTTCCGCCTGGTGATCTATGGTGACGGCCCTGACAGATTAAAGCTCCAAAGGAAGGCCGAGAGTCTTGGCATTGCATCAAGAGTTGAGTTCAAGGGCATGGTAAAGCATGTGGCTGAACATGTGGAGAAATCCTATATGTTCATTCTGGCATCTTCCCAGGAGGGAATGCCCAACTCCCTGATCGAGGCCATGAGTCTTGGAGTTGCCTGCATTTCCACTGACTGCCCCTGCGGAGGACCGGCGGACCTTATTGTTGATGGGATAAACGGGCTTTTGGTGCCTGTTAAGGACACTAAGGCTATGACGGAAGCTATACGAAAGCTTCTTGATAACAAGACTCTTACAGATAATCTTGGGGCAGCAGCTTCCAAGATCCAGAGTAAGATCGCTCCCGATGTGGTAAACCAGATGTGGAGAGATTACCTGGATGGAATTATGAAGGGATAATTTTATTCATGAAGGAATTAGAGTATCCATTTGACAGCAGTTACATAATGAAAAAATCAAAGGGCCTGAAGAAGGCTCTTTTAGCTGATGGGAGTGACAGAATCCATAAGAAGATCGCAGTTCTTGGTGGATCTACTACCCATGACATCATAAAGGTTTTAGAGCTGTTTCTTTTGAACTATGGTATAGAGCCTGAGTTCTATGAATCAGAGTACGGTCAGTACTGGCAGGATGCCATGTTCCCGGGAGAGGAGCTTAAGCTTTTTAACCCGGACGTGATCTTTATCCATACCAGCAACAGGAATATCTTGGATTACCCTGTAATGGGGGATGACGTGGCAGCAGTTGATGGAAAGCTTAACAAGGTTTACAACCACTTCGAGACCATGTGGAAGAAGTTAAAAGAGCTGTACCACTGCCCTATAATCCAGAATAACTTTGAAGCTCCTTTTTTCAGACTCCTTGGAAATCGCGACGGAGTGGATGTTCACGGAAGGCTCTCTTTTATTAACAGACTAAACGAGAAATTCAGTGAATATGCAAGAAACGCTGAGGCTGAAGGAGACAGCTTTTTTATCAATGATATCAACTATCTGGCTGCCTGCTACGGCCTTGATAAGTGGTCAGATACTCTGGCCTGGCATATGTACAAGTATGCAATGTGTATTCCTGCAATTCCCTATGTGAGCTTCAATGTAGCTAACATAATCAAGTCCATCTACGGTAAGAACAAAAAGGGCCTGGTTCTGGATCTTGATAACACCCTATGGGGCGGAATTGTTGGAGACGACGGAGTTGATGGCATTGAGATAGGCCAGGAGACCAACATGGGTCAGGTTTATCTTGAATTCCAGAATTACGTGAAGATGCAAAAAGACATTGGAGTGATCCTGGCAGTGGATTCCAAGAATGAGAAGGAAAATGCCATTGCAGGACTTCAGCATCCTGACGGAGCCCTTACTCCTGATGACTTTGTGTCCATAAAGGCTAACTGGGATCCAAAGAGCGAGAACTTCAAGGCTATAGCAAAAGAGCTTACCCTGCTCCCTGAGTCACTGGTGTTTGTGGATGATAATCCGGCAGAGAGGGAGATTGTCACAGCTCAGATCCCCGGAGTTTATGCTCCTGTTATGGACAGTCCGGAGAATTATATAAGAAATATCGATCACTCGGGATTTTTTGAGGTTACCTCTATATCAGAGGATGATAAGAAGAGAAACGAGATGTACATGGCTAATAAGCAAAGGCTTGAGCTGGAGGAGAGTTTTGCTGACTACTCTGAGTATCTTAAGTCCCTGGAGATGGAGGCTGAGATTAAGCCCTTTGAGAAGATGTACATGCCAAGGATCTCTCAGCTAACCAACAAGAGCAATCAGTTTAACCTGACCACAAAGAGATATTCTCAGGATGACATCGAGGCAGCAGCTGCTGATACAGACAACATTACCCTCTACGGAAGGCTTAAGGATAAGTTTGGAGATAATGGAATCGTGTCCCTTGCAATTGGTAATGTAAGGGGGCAGGCTAAGGAGGAGCTCCACATTGTGTTGTGGCTTATGAGCTGCAGAGTGCTTAAGCGCGATATGGAATTTGCCATGATGGATGAGATGGTAAGTGAAGCAAAGGCGCGAGGCGTTAAGACTATCTACGGCTACTACTATCCAACAGCCAAGAATAAGATGGTAAAGGATTTCTATCTGCTGCAGGGATTTGAGAAGGTTTCTGAAGATGCAGAGGGAAACATAACCTTTAAGCTGGACATAAGTGGGGAGTATGATCAGAAGAACCATGTGATCCGGGTTTCGAATAAGTGACATAGGCAATCTGCCTTCCCATGAGGGAGGGCAGAGTTTTTTTGATATTGGTTTTATGTTACAATCAAGGATAATAAGTCTAAATGAGAATTCAGAGGATCGTGTATGTGCGGAATAGCAGGCCTTATCGGCTTTAAGGGGGATGCAAGAGCCAGCGTTGAGAAGATGAATCAGCGTATGCTCCACAGAGGCCCGGACGACGGCGGAATTTTTATAAGTGATGATGGAAATGTGGCGCTTGGACACAGGCGCCTTTCTATTGTGGATCTGTCAAAGAATGGCGCTCAGCCTATGACCTCCCACAGCGGAAGATTGGTGATCGTCTATAACGGCGAGATCTACAATGCCGGAGAAGTGAAAAAGAAGGTGACTTCCGGCGGAGCTGGAGCAGGCAGTAAGTTTCGAGGAACCTCAGATACAGAGGTGCTTCTTGAAGCAATAGAGCGCTTTGGAGTTGCTGATACCCTCAGGATGTGCAAGGGAATGTTTGGCTTTGCTGTTTACGACAGAGAGGCAGGGACAGTTACTCTTGCAAGAGACAGAGTGGGCGAGAAGCCAATGTACTATGGAACTGTCAATGGCTCTTTTGCCTTTGCATCTGACATTGGGTGCCTGAGAGTAGTTGAGGGCTTTGACAACAAGATCAATACTGATGTGCTGGATATATACTTCACTGAAGGTTATATTCCTGCGCCCTATTCCATATATAAAGACATCTATAAACTTGAGGCCGGAACCTTCATGACAGTTAATGTGAAGACTCTGGAGACTAAGACAGAAACCTACTGGTCCATGAAAGAAGCTGCCCTTAGGGGACAGCAGCATCCATTTGCCGGATCCAGACAGGAGGCTGCAGATGAACTTGAAAGGCTTTTAAAGGCCTCCATAAAGGGACAGATGGTTGCGGATGTTCCGGTTGGTGCATTTCTTTCTGCCGGAATCGACAGCTCCACAGTTGTATCTCTTATGCAGGATCTGGCGCCGGGAAAGGTTCGTACCTTCACCATCGGTATGGAAGACCCCAAGTACAACGAGGCTGTTTTTGCAAAAGAGATAGCTCAGCATATTGGGACAGATCACACAGAGCTCTACATTACTGAAAAGGATGCGAAACAGGTGATTCCAAAGCTTGCATCCATGTTTGGTGAGCCTTTTGCTGATTCCTCCCAGATCCCAACTTATCTTGTAAGCAAGATGACAAGGGATCATGTGACAGTATCTCTTTCTGGAGATGGAGGAGATGAGCTGTTTTGCGGATATACCTCCTACGAGTCCATTTCAAGAATCTGGGGAAAGATGGGAAGGATTCCTTACTGGATCAGGAAGCCGGCAAGTTCTATTGTGCTTCACTCACCTCTTGCGAAAAAAGATATCTACAGGATAAAGGGTACTCTTCTTGGGGCAAAGGGACCGGCGGACATCCACAGGATGGAGCATGAGACGGACCCCATAACAAAGCAGATTGCACTTACAAGGGGAACTCTTCCCTACAAATATACAGAGCTTCCAAATGATTTCCTTAAGGAAGTCAACCACGAGACAATGCTGATGGATATGCTGGTTTATCACCCGGACGATATTCTTGTTAAGGTGGACAGGACAGCCATGGCTGTTTCACTTGAGACCAGAGTTCCAATGCTTGACAGGGACCTTTTGGAGTTTGCCTGGACTCTTCCTTTGGAGTACTTAAGGGAAGGCAAGACCGGTAAGCTTGTTCTTAGAGATGTACTTTACAAATACGTTCCAAAGAGTATGATGGAAAGGCCCAAGAAAGGTTTTTCAATCCCAATAGATAAGTGGCTTTTAGAGGGAGAAGTGAGAGACTGGGCAGAAGCTCTTTTGGATAAGAAAAAGATTGCTGCGCAGGGAATCCTGGACCCTGAGGTGGTGGAGAAGATCTGGACTGACTTTACACTCCGCGGCAAATACAGGATAGAGATCTGGTACATATTGATGTTCCAGCAGTGGTATGAAAAGGAGTGCGCTCCTTTAAAATGATAGATTGAGGTTTTATGGGAATTACAAGCTTTAAATTCCTGTGCTTTTTTGCGCTGGTTTTAATTGTATATTATACGGTGCCTTTGCTGTTTAAGAATAAGGGACAGTGGATGGTACTTCTTTTGGCAAGCGTGGCCTATTACCTGTTATCAGGCAATGGGCTTCTGATTTTGTACCCCCTTGGTGCATCTCTTGTGACCTGGGGACTTTTGCAGATCCTTGTAAAGACACCTGAGGAGAAGCTGGTGAAACGAAGGATCCTTCTTGGTCTTGAGCTCTTTGTTCTTCTTGGAATCCTGATAGTTCTTAAGTACTTGAAGCTTATGACAGGGGGAGGATTACTGGTTCCTCTTGGTCTTTCTTTCTACACCTTCATCCTTCTGGGATACTTTATCGAGGTTTATAACGGTATCAGTCATGCGCAAAAGAGCTTTCTCAGGACGGCACTATTTGGGCTGTACTTTCCTGTTATGATCTCCGGACCTATCATCAAGACAAGGGAAGCGGGAGATCAGTTTTTTGAGTATCATCCTCTTGATTATAAAAATCTTACCTTTGGGCTTCAGAGAATGCTCTGGGGATTCTTTAAGGAGCTGGTAATCTCGGAGCGACTGGCAGTTGTGGTAAATACCATCTATGGTAATGATACTCAGTATCAGGGAGCCTATATCTGGCTTGGAACTGTCTGCTTTGCTTTCCAGCTTTATACCAATTTCTCGGGATGTATGGACATCGTCATTGGTCTTTCTGAGACCTTTGGAATTATCCTTCCCGAGAACTTCAAAACTCCTTTCCTTGCAAAGAATATAAGTGAATACTGGAGAAGATGGCATGCTACCCTTGGTACCTGGATGAAGGACAACGTGTTCTATCCACTGCTTAGGACAAAGGCTATCATGGGCCTTGGAGCCCGCCTTAAAAAGAGCCTTGGAAAGAAAAAGGGTAAGCAGTATACCACCTACGTTGCTATGTTTATCCTCTGGCTTTCAGTGGGACTTTGGCATGGCGGAGAGATGAAGTATGTCATCGGTTCGGGTCTTCTTCACTGGGCGTATATCGTTATCGGGGAGCTGACACTTCCATTCTTCACCTGGCTCTTTGCCGATAAGCTTCACATGGATCTTAAAAGCAAGGGAGCTAATGCCTTCAGAGTAGCAAGAACCTTTTTCCTGGTGTGCATAGGTGATCTTTTCTTCAGGTCTGACAATGTGCCCCACGCCCTTAGAATGCTAGGTGAGAGTGTATCAGTATTTAACCCGGGGATATTCATTGATGGAAGCCTTTTGAATCTGGGGCTTGATCTCATCGAATGGGGGATACTGTTAGTGTCTCTGGCGATCCTTATAACTGTATCTGTGCTTCAGTACAGGATGGAATTATGCGCTGAGGGTAAGCTTGAAAACTCCAGCCTTAAGGGCTTTGAAAACGTTAGACAGCTACTGGCCTCCAAGGGCATTGTCCTTAGGTGGGCTGTTCTTATAGCTCTTTTCTTCTACTGCATACTTCTGGCTGAGTATGGCCCGGGATTTAGTGCAGCAGAATTTATTTACAAGGATTTCTGATATGACAAAAAAGCAGGTTTTAAAGTCAATAATTTTCATAGTGCTTATAGCCTGGATGCTGGTCCATCTGACCTATATAGTAAGGACCAACGGTGATGTAAAAGACAGGTTTGTGGGCTTTTATGCTGAGAAGAATGACAGCCTTGATGCGGTTGTCATCGGCTCCAGCCCTGTTCCCATGTGCCTTGAAACTCCAAGGATCTATGGGGAGACGGGCATTACCATGTATCCTGTATCTTCCAACATGCAAAGACCTGTGGCCACCAAGTATCTGGTGGAGGAAATCTTAAAGACCCAGAACCCCGAGCTTTTCATTTTCGAGATGAGGATGTGGGGAGCTGAGGATGAGAATCTCCTTGGAAACATGGCACACACAAGGGAGGTTACCGACAACCTGAAGTACTCCATCAACAGGAAAAGAGTTATCGACGCCATGGTGGATGATCCCGATGAGCGCCTGACTTACTACTTTGATATATTCAAGTACCACTCAAACTGGAAGACCCTGTTTTTGTGGTCACAGTTCAGGACCCTTTTCTATGAGTATCCCGAAGATCTAAAGGGCTACCTTCCTGAAACAGATGTTGGGCCCTCGGATGCGCCGATCCTTGTGGAAGAAAGTGCCACAAAGTCCATTCCTCCGGAGCAGGAGGAGTACCTGAGAGACCTTCTTGCTTACCTTAAAGAGAAGAATATAAATGCCCTGTTTGTCACAACTCCCTTTGCTGCCAGCGAAGAAGAGCAGATGGAGATAAACTACATGGCGCAGTTCATAGAGAACGAGGGCTACCCCTTCCTTGATATGAATCGTCACCTTGATGAGATAGGCCTTGATTTTGCCACCGACATCCGCGACTACGGCACCCACACAAACGTCCTTGGAGCGCAGAAAGTTACAGACTATCTCATGAAGTATCTTAAAGAAAACTATGTGGATACAGGAATTGCTCTTACCAGCGACCATCGTGGTGACAAGAGATACGCGTCCTGGGACAAGTCCTACGAAAAGTATTGTTCAGAAATTGATGCCGATAGAGCACAAGCCCTCAGCAACGTAGCTACCAGAACATATTACGAACTTGAGTCCGATGAATGATGTATTTGAAGATAGAAATTATTATTTATCCCATGAGGCGGAGGTGAGGGAAACTGTAGGCAGCAGCGATTCTCCAGCTCTACGGAGACAAGACAGCCTCCCAGGTTGGCTTGTCGCAGTGTCCAGAGCTCCGAGCTGCTGAATACAGTTTCCCTCACCTCCGCCGGGGTATATTTTAATCAAGTTGCCCAGATTTGTGCCTGGCGGTTTTCTGGGTTATAATATATGCGGGATTTTGCGATTTTAAAGCATCCCCTGGAGGAGACATGATAATTATTCAGCTTAAGGGCGGTCTGGGAAACCAGATGTTCCAATATGCCCTGTACAAAGAACTGCAGCATAGAGGCAAAGAAGTAAAGATTGATGATGTTAACGGCTTTATCGGTGATGAACTCAGAGTCCCGGTTCTTGGCCGTTTTGGCGTAGAATATGACAGGGCAACACAGGATGAGGTTGTGGCTCTTACAGATTCCAAGATGGATATTTTCAGCAGGATCAGAAGAAAGCTTACCGGAAGAAAGACCTTCAGGATAGATGAGCTGGAGGGGCTCTTTGATCCCCACATCCTTGAGGTTGAGAATGCTTATCTTGTGGGATACTGGCAGTCTGATAAGTACTTCTCTTCACCTGAGGTTATAGCTCAGATCCAGGAAGTATTTGGAAAGAGACCTCAGGAGATCATGCATGACTCCGTCAGCTGGTCAACTCTTCAGCAGATCGAGTGCAGCGAGTCTGTTAGTATTCACGTAAGAAGAACGGACTATCTTGATGCAGAGCACATCAAGATACATAACCTTTGCTCAGAAAAGTATTACAAGAATGCTATCCAGATGATAAGACAGGCTCATCCCAATGCAGTATTTTTCATCTTCTCTGATGATAACGAGTGGTGTAAGGAGCACTTTAAAGGTCCTCATTTTATAAATGTTGAGCTTCAGGAGGGCGAGAATACCGATGTATCGGATATGCTCCTTATGAGCAGATGCAAACACCACATTATGGCCAATAGCTCTTTTAGCTGGTGGTCTTGCTGGCTTAACGACTCTCCGGAAAAGATGGTCATTGCTCCTGAAAAGTGGATCAACAATAAGAGAATGGATGATATCTACACCGACAGAATGACAAAGGTGGCTATTTAAACGATAGGAATTAACATGAGTAATAGCAATTTACAGGACAAAAAGGCTGATAAGAAGGTCAGCCTTTTTTCTAAGATTAACTATATATTTGATAAAAAACAAAAGAGCCAGTTGATGGTTCTTGCTGTGCTGATACTAATAGGAGGTGTGTTCGAGACTCTTGGAGTTTCAATGATGCTTCCTGTTGTGTCAACGATCATAGTTCCCGACTCCCTTCATGAGTTTATCGGAGATCATCAGATACTCCAGGATATTATAAATGCTCTGGGACTTAACGATGACAGGTCTTTGTCGGCAGCACTTCTTATCATGATGGTAGCTCTTTTCGTGATAAAAAATGCTTATCTGCTTTTCCTTATCCACAGACAGAACACCTTCGTTGCAAGAGCCCGTAATGACATGATAAGCCGTGTCATGAGAGAGTTTTTGAACAGGCCTTATGAGGACTATCTTGGGGCAGATATCCCAACTGTTTTCAGAATAACTGACAGTGATATCCCAAGGGTCTTTTCACTTATGCTAGCAATGCTTTCTATGGCAACTGAGCTGGTTGTTTCCATATTCCTTGGAGCAGTGCTTTTATTCGTTAACTGGCAGATGACGGTTCTTATGGTAGTGGTTCTTCTTATCATGACTCTCATCAGCACCAAGCTTTTAAAGCCAAAGCTCAATGACATCGGAAGAGAGAATCAGAACACCCAGTCAAGGATTGCCAAGTGGAGAATCCAGGCTATTTACGGTCTTAAGGATGTAAAGGTTTTAAACAGACAGGATTTCTTTATCAGGAACTACTATGAGTCAGGAAGAGTAGGAGCTAATATCGCAAGAGATTATGCAGTGCTGAATTCAGTGCCAAGGCTCATGATCGAGACAGTATTTATGGCAACTGTCATCCTGTACATCCTGGTTTATATTTTAAGGGGCGGGGATGCGACCATGCTTATTCCTCAGCTGACAGCCTTTGGTGTGGCTGCCATAAGGATCATGCCTTCCGCTAACCGTATCAACACCTATATGACTGAGATTGCCTACAATCAGTACCGTCTTGATTTTGTTTATGAGAACCTCACAGAATCCATGAAGACAGATAAGGCCATGAGGGCAGAGCGCGCTGCCATCGCAGGACCTGAGCTTCATCTGGAAAAAGAGATTGAACTTAAGGGCATCACTTTTGCATACCCTGATTCTGATGTGAGAATCTTTGAAAATGCAAACATGCTGGTTAAGAAGGGACAGTCCGTGGGAATCATGGGACCTTCCGGAGCCGGTAAGTCAACCATCGTAGATATACTCCTGGGTCTTTTACATGTTCAGGCCGGTGAGATCATGTGCGACGGAAGCAATATCTTTAGTAACTATGATTCATGGCTTGCTCAGATAGGTTATATTCCTCAGTCAATTTATCTGGTTGATGAGTCAATCCGTGAGAACATTGCCTTTGGTATTGATGCTGACAGGATCGATGAGGACAGGATCTGGCAGGTAATGGAGGAGGCTCAGCTGGCTGACTTTGTAAGGACTCTTCCTGAGGGACTGGACACAACAATCGGCGACAGAGGAGTAAGGCTTTCCGGTGGTCAGAGACAGAGGATCGGTATTGCCAGAGCTCTTTATCATAACCCTGAGATACTGGTATTCGACGAGGCTACCAGTGCTCTGGACAACGAGACAGAGGCAGCAGTTATGGAGGCTATCAACAGCTTCCACGGTAAGAAGACCATGGTCATTATTGCCCACAGACTTAACACCATTGCGAACTGCGACGTTATCTATGAGGTGAAGGATGGAAAGATCTCACCCACAACTCTGGAAGGAAGGACAGTTATCCAGTAATGATAGGAACAGAGTTTTTGTACGGATTTGGACTTGGAAATCAGCTGTTCTGGTATGTGACTGCCAGGGCTGTAGCTGAGGACCATGGATATAAATTTGGAATCTGTAATCCAAAGGCCCTTGCTAACAACATGCACTCCGACAGCGGAATGTATTTTATGGACATTGATCTTGGTGAGGAGATTCCTGAAAGCGACAAGCCAAAATACAAGATCTTTGAGGACAATGACAACAGACTGTATATTGGCAGTTCAGATCACGATATGGAGCACGGTGCTTACGTAAGTGGCGTGGATCCAAGGTTTGACCAAATAGAAGATAACACTTTGCTTTATGGAAATCTGCAGGCGGAAGCCTACTTTGAGAAGTACAAGGATAAGCTCAAGGACTGGCTCAAGGTAAAGCCTGAGTATGATTCCCATGAATACACAAAGGACAATCTGTGCATCATTCATCTCAGGTGCGGAGATTATTCCAATTCGCCGGAGCTGTGGCTTGACAGGAGCTACTGGGTTCACGGCATCAGGCAGATGCGAAAGATAAGACCTGATATGGAGTTTTTAGCTGTTACTGATGATGTTGAGGCAGCTCACAAGATCCTTCCTGAGGTTAAGGCAGTAAGAAATGATATTGGCAAGGATTATGTGACCATCAAAAATGCCAGATATCTTCTGCTTTCCAACTCATCCTTTGCAGTATTTCCTGCCATGACCAGTGATGAGCTTCAGTATGCCATTGCACCAAAATACTGGGCAAGGCACAATGTTTCAGACGGCTTCTGGGCATCAGAGCAGAACATTTACAGCTGTTTCCATTACATGGACAGGAAGGGAAAGCTCTTTTCACCGGAGGAGTGCAGACAGGAACTTGAGAGGTACAAAAAAACCTCTTCAACATACAAAAGACTTAACCAAAAGCCCGGAAAGGTACGCAGCACCTGTCAGAAGATCAGGGCTAGCTACCTGTATGCTGTTTATATGGGGCGGAAGATCTGGCGCAGCCTTGAGCGCAGAACCGGACTCATTAAAGTATTTCATGTTTGACGGCAGATAATTACATTATGGATAAAATAAAACTTCCTAAGGTGACACTTGTTGCCATGACAAGTGTCGACATATATGAGACGGTTCAGGCCATGAAGTACAGCATGCGAGGGATTGAATTTGGGGATGCTGTGCTGATAACGGACCGAAAGCCCTTTTATCTTCCCAAAGAGATCAGATACAGCCATACGGACAAGCTTGACGACATAGACAAGTTCAACTACAAGATGACCTACGAGCTGTACAAGCACATAAATACAGACTTTGCACTTATTGTTCATGCAGATGGATTTGTGATCCACCCTGAGAACTGGAGGGACGAGTTCCTTGATTACGACTATATAGGTTCGCCCTGGCCACTGCCTAAGAATGATTACGCCTACAGGGACAGCAAGGGCCAGATCTGCAGGGTTGGTAATTCAGTTTCCATCAGGTCAAAGCGTCTTATGGAATTTCCTGAAAAGAATAACCTGCCATGGGTGAAGGTCTACGACGGCTTTTTTAATGAGGATATTTTCCTTTGCTGTCATGCCAAGAATCTCATGGAGGAGCAGGGACTTAAGTGGGCACCCTTCGAACTGGCCATAAAGTTTGGAAGGGAACACCCTCTTCCTGAGAACGAGGGAGTTGAGCCCTTTGTCTTTCATAAATGGTGGGGAGAAAACGCTGGGTACCCCAGGTTTTATAGCCCTAAAAAGCGCTTCAAGATGGCTCTTCGCCCACTCCTTTTCTGGAGAAGGTCGAAGAAATGGAAAGAGGAGCATAACGTACAATGAAGTTTTCGGTCATCATTCCGGTATATAATGCCGAAAAGTACATAGCTGACACTCTGAAGACCTTTAATGGGTCTGCAGGCAGGGTGCGTAGGGATGATGGCCTTCAGGCGGACTATGAAGTTCTTTTGATCGAGAATGGTTCAAGCGATAAAAGCGCAGAGATCTGCGATCAGTACGCTTCGGATAACAATTACATCAGGACGTTCCACTACGGACCTATCGGTCCTTTTGCTGCAAGGAGAAAAGGGATAGAGCAGGCAAGGGGCGAGTATCTGGTGTTTGTGGATGCTGATGATGAGCTTGCTGAAAAGGCTCTTCCGTGCCTTTTGGGGTACATAGATAAATGGGAGGAAAAAGGCATTTCTCCCGATGTTATAATCTACAACGCAGCGGATTATCACAATAGAGACAGCAGGATATTTAATTTCCCCTTCAAGGAGGATCAGCTCTACAAGGGGGATGAGAAGATAATTTTTTACGATATCATGAGCTGCTCAGATGCCATAAATGCCATGTGGAATAAGTGCATCAGGCGGGAGTTTGCTTTGGAGACTGCTTCCTTTGAGGACATTGATCTTCACCACGGCGAGGATCTTTTGCAGACAGCTGAGTTCATCGACAAGGCTGACAGTATAGTTTATCTGGACCAAAATCTGTACTATTATCGTCAGAATTCAAGCGGTCTTACAGGGAATTTCCATGAGCGTTATATGGCTGATCAGGAGAGAGCCTGGGAGCTGTTTGATGAATATGTGGACAGGTGGTCCAGGACAATAGTTATGAGCGACAGGGGGCTTAGAAAAGTCCTTGGGATAGAGGATAAGGACTACCAGACTATTCTTTCCAGTCGGAAAACCCTTACCTGTGCCATTGGGGTCAAGAATCTTATTTATTCCAGGCTTTCGATGTCAGAAAAGAAGAACCGTCTAAAGGTTTTGATGAATATGCCCTTCTATGACCACTATGCACTTAAAGAGCTGCCTGACTGGGCCAGCGAAGAAGATTCTTTTGTCCATGAACTTATGACCCTGGAGAACCCATACGGGGAGCTGATAGACAATGCTTTTTCCCATGCTCTTAAGAGCTTTGTGAAAAGGCTTTTGGGTAGGCATTAACATTTAGGAGATATACATGGTAATAGATTGCATACCTTTCTTTAATGAGATAGATATATTAAAGCTGAGGCTGAACATACTAAACCCTTTCGTGGATAAGTTTGTTATCGAAGAGGCAACCATGACCTTTTCCGGTCAGGAAAAGGAACTGTGCTTTGAGAAGAACAAAGAAAAGTTTAAGGAATTTCTGGATAAGATTGTTTATGTTAAGGTTACTGACACTCCAGCGGTTGCCGTAACTCATGAAAGAGATTATTACCAGAAAAACCAGCTGATAAAGGGACTTAAGGAGCTGGGGGCCACAGAGGACGATGTGGTAATTTTCGGAGACTGTGACGAGATCCCAAATCCCAAGGTTCTGGAAAAGATCATAAATAGCTTTGATAAGACAAAGGTTTACCACCTGGCCCAGAGAAATTTCTATGGGTTCTTAAACATGGAGGAGTCATCAGGAAAGCTTCTTTCAATAACAGGGGAATTTCCTGAGATTGCAGAAAAGGACAGGAAGTGGCTTGGAACAAAGGTTTCATCCATGCTGAACATCCCTGAGGAGGGAATAGTTCGAATGAGGGATCTTTGCAAGGTGACTGATGAAAACGCCGTTAGAGTTGCAGATGGCGGATGGCACTTTGGATACATGGGGGGAGAACATGAAACAGACCCCTTAAAGAGGATCGGAGTTAAGGTCCTGGCAGCAGCTCATCAGGAGTACTCAGAGCGTGAAGTGATATTAGAGACTGTGGACCGTTTGGTTTTGGGACAGGATATCTTTGGAAGGGATGCTACCTTTAAGAGAGTTGAGGTTGATGACAGCTATCCGGATTATCTTTTGGAGCATCTATCAGAGTATGAGCATCTTGTCATGCCGGTAATATCGCCTTTTTCAAAGCTGTATCACAAGCTGGATCTAACAGTTGGAAGATTTTTTAGAAAGGCCTGTCGCAAGATTGGAAGAATGTTTTCAAAGTGACGGGAAGCATATATGAAGTTTTTGACTGATGATAACAGGAAGAAAATAGTAAATGCGCTGTTTTACGCAGCCCTTACCATAGAACTTTTACTTATGATCCTGGAAAAGAGTGAGATAGAGTTTTCCGGGGAGAGCTATGTATTCAGGGTAACATTTCTTTTAACTCTTGTGGCAACACTGATTATGAAGAGGGACAAGAAGGAATGGATAGTAGTTCTGGTGCTTTTGGGGCTCTCCGGTTTTGCTTATGTTTATTCCGGGAAAAATGATCTGTTAAGGCTTAGTACCTTCATCATGGCAGCAAGGGACGTTGATCTTTATAAGGCCATGAAGTATTGCTTTTATTTATGCCTTGCAGGATTTGGCCTGATTGCCCTTCTTTCGGTTCTTGGAATTATGGGAGATATAGCTCTGGTAGCGGACTACGGCAGGAGCGATCCCAATGAAAAGAGATATGTATTTGGTTTCGGTCATCCCAACACTTTGTTTGGATGTGCCTATGCCCTGCTTTTGATGTGGCTTTGGCTCTATGGAAAGACCGCGAAGTGGTGGCAGTATGGACTTTGTATTTTGCTTTCGGGAGCAGCAATATGGCTGTCCCAGTCAAGGACTGGAATTGCTGTCTGCTTTATGACTGTGGTACTTGCGATTATTGCCAGGATCTTTCCTAAGGTATCCGGGTGTCAGGGTATTTATGTTGTAGGCACTACGTTTTCAACAGTTTTTTCTGTGGCACTGTCTGTATTTGCTGCGTGGCTGGCATCTACAGTATACATAGACAATTATGTTGACGGTGATTTCTGGATCCTGGAGGGGAAAATAAACTTCAGGATAAGTAACCTGTTCTACAGCGCGGAGAATCGCGATGGCGTACTATACAGGTGGAAACTCTTTTCAGGCCACGGCTGTGAGTCATACTTTGATATGGGCTGGGTAAGGATCTTTTACTGGTACGGGATCATACCTGCGGTGGTGATAATCCTCTGTGTCCTGGCCGTTGCTTATGTTAGCTGGAAGAAGAGGGATGTATGGACTCTGATCCTTATCATTTCCCTTTCAATATATACTCTTGCGGAGGCGACCTTTGTTACCAGATATCTTGGAAGGGATTTCTTCCTGATAATCGCGGGAGTTTACCTGGGATGTTTTTTCAGGGCTGTTATTTTAAAGATTGATATAAAAGAAGGGGAGACCTATGGCGGAAAAGCTTAGGAAAAAGCTCTTTTATGTGACTGCGATCGTGAACTTTATCATGGTGGCAGTATATGAGTTTTTAACACCAACAATGTCGGATGACGTTATATATGCAGATAAGGTGGCAGAGGCAACGAGCTTCTTTGATCTGTTTGCCCAGGAGTACGAGCATTACATGGGACACACAGGAAGGAGTATTTCTCATATCATGCTGAGGATATTCCTTTATATTGGGAACAAGGCTGTTTTCAATGTGGCAGCAGCTCTTGTGTTTACGGCTCTTTCCCTTATGATCTACGCAAATATCCGTCACAAGAAGGCTTATGATCTCAGGATCTATGTAGGAATCCTGGTGCTGATGTGGCTCTTTGATCCCACAATTTCCAACAGTACCTTCTGGGAGACCGGCGCATGTAATTATATGTTTACTGCAGCTATCATGTTTGCTTTTATTACCGTGTACAGGAAGGCTTTCTGGAATGAACGGGGATCCAGCATTGGTTTTGCCATTGGAGTTTTCCTTTTGGGAGTGTTGGCCGGCTGGTGCAACGAGAACACTTCCGGCGGCGTAATTGTCTTTTCCCTGCTGATGCTCATTGGCAAGTGGTTTGAGAAAAAAGATTTCTCCGGCTTCAAGAACTGGATGGTTACCGGAGTTGTGGGCAATATCGTGGGATATCTTGTGATGCTATTATCTCCGGGAAATACTGCAAGAGCAGGAGTTGAGGCTGAGGAAGAAGCTCACACCGGAATTCTGGCTTTGGCAGCAAGATTCCTTAAGATAACACTGAACATCAAGGAAAGCTATCTTGTGCTCGTTTTTGTATTTATGGTTGTGGCAATTGCCATTGCTTATAGAACAGGGAAGGCAGCAGCGTTCTTTGAGGCTTCAAAGGGAATGCTTTTGTTTGGATTTATGTTCCTTGCTACCTGCTATGCGCTTATCATGGTGTCACAGTCACAGCTTCGTACTTATTACGGGGCAAGCCTGTTTCTGATGACAGGAATCATGCAGGGAATTGCATGGATAGTAAATGAGGGCTTTAAGGAGGATGTGGTCCAGATCCTTGTAACATCGATTGTGGCTATATATGGCGTGTTCCTTCTGTTTACTTATGTCCAGGAAGGGGCAAACCTTGCAAGGATAAAGAGGGAGTTTGACGAGAGAGAAGTTTACTATATCCAGTGCGTTCAGGAGGATAAGCTGTGGATCAAGGCGCCGAAGTTAAGACCTCAGTGGCAGAGCAGATTTTCCATGGCCTATGATTCAGATATCTCTGAGGACAAGGACAATTGGCTGAACATGAGCTACTGTTACCACTACGGACTTGA
>JAEEGL011582562.1_pt1 | contig 17774 bp, 19 predicted proteins | sample 9134231 | NCBI WGS metagenome assembly JAEEGL01 (sample SAMN16246548, study PRJNA631951) | gut metagenome | biome: gut microbiome; feature: rumen; material: fiber-attached | host: Bos | place: Iran: Karaj | collected 2018-10 | reverse complement strand
TCCATGATGAAGGGCAACACTGTGCTGCGCGAGGCGATCGACAGTGTGCTTTCCACCATGACTGTGGATGACTTTAACGCCATGATGGCGTACGCGATCGAGATCCAGCCCCTGTCTGAGTGATCCGTACATCGCGCAAGTTTCATTGAGCGCTGGGAGAGCCCGTCTTTCTCAGCGCTCAGGTATAGATAACAAGAAGGAGTAACCTGATGAGCAAGTTGGCGCAGCTTTGCGCGGATATAGTAAAACTCTGGGGCAGGTATGGCAGTTCATACATAAAGGGCATTGAGAACACGCTGGTACTGGCACTCATCGGCACGCTGCTGGGCTGCCTAATCGGCTTTGTCTGCGGCGTGCTCAACACCATTCCATGCGGGCCCTCGGTGCATCCTGTCAAGCGGTTCTTCCTGAAGCTGATCCGTGTGATTATCCGGATCTACGTGGAAGTATTCCGCGGCACGCCCATGGTACTGCAGGCGGTTTTCCTTTATTACGGTCTCCCCTACTTTACCAATAACGCGTTAAAGTTCACCTCTGTCTGGGTCGCGGCCATAGTCGTGGTATCGATAAACACTGGCGCGTACATGGCTGAATCCGTGCGCGGCGGCATCATCTCCGTCGATCCCGGACAGGCTGAAGGCGCGAAAGCCATAGGCATGAACCACGTGCAGACCATGACCAGCGTTATACTGCCCCAGGCGCTGCGCAACATCCTGCCCCAGATAGGCAACAACTACATCATCAACATCAAGGATACCTCGGTGATGTTCATCATCGGTTACCCGGACTTTTTTGCCGCTCACAGAGCCGCTGTAGGCGCCAGCTACCTGTATTTTCCTTCAGCCACAGTCGAGATGATCGGCTATCTTACTATGACACTGATCGCGTCCTTCCTGCTGCGCTGGCTGGAGAAGCGCCTGGACGGTTCCAGCAGCTATGAACTGGTACAGGTGGATGCACTGACCATGACCGCAGGCACATACAACCATCCTGATCGCGGCACGCCTTTCGATGAGCACAGCAAGGAATACCAGGACAACGGAAAGGCGGGTGCATGATATGTGCGAGCAGATCCTTAAGATCAATCACCTTTCGAAGTCGTTCGGCTCCAACGTAGTGCTGAAAGACATCTCGTTTTCCGTGGATAAGGGCGATATAATCAGCATAATCGGGGCTTCCGGCTCGGGCAAGTCCACCCTGTTGCGCTGCATCAATCTCCTGGAAATGCCCAATTCCGGCGAGATCATATTCGACGGCAGGAACATCCTGGAGCGCGGCGTAAAGGCGGCCCGCTACCGCGCACGCGTGGGCATGGTATTCCAGTCCTTCAATCTGTTTAACAACATGACTGCGCTGGAAAACTGCATGGTGGGCCAGATCCGCGTGCTCAAGCGGAACAGGGCCGAAGCGAAAGCCAACGCCATCAAGTACCTCGAGAAGGTCGGCATGGCTCCCTATGTGAACGCCAAGCCCAGGCAGTTATCCGGCGGACAGAAACAGCGCGTCGCCATAGCTCGAGCCATGGTCATGGATCCCGAGGTACTGCTTTTTGACGAACCCACCAGCGCGCTCGACCCCGAAATGGTGGGCGAAGTGCTCGCCGTTATGAAGAAACTGGCCGAGAGCGGCATGACAATGCTGGTGGTTACCCATGAGATGTCCTTTGCCCGCGACGCCAGCACCCGCGTCATTTACATGTGCGACGGTGTGATCCTGGAGCAGGGCACGCCCGGGGAGCTGTTCTCCAACCCCCAGCAGCCACGCACCCGAGAATTCCTGCGGCGTATGCTTGACCGGTGACCGCGCCGCAGAAAGCCATTGATTCTAAGAACACAATATGATCAATGATAACGAGAACGGCAGCTCCTGCCGTTCTCGTTATCTTGCGACCGGCGGGATCGCCCAATATCGATCCCGCCGGCGCGCCGTTTCCGCCCCCGGTCCGGGGGCGCCAGTTGTGGGTATGTTGTTATAATAATCCAGGCGCCGCAACCCGGCGTATCCCCTTATATCCCATCGTATCCCACAGCTCCTCCGTCTCTTGATCCGTTGTTTCCCCTTCGCATCTCAGCATAGTCTATAGTAATCCATTGCATCTTACCATATCCCTACGAAAATGTGGACAAAATTTGGACAAATCGATAATTCCGCCCGAAAAGCGACGCATTCGTCATCAGAATCAAAGACTAAATTAAAAGCTTCAAGGCTCTCCTTCCGACATCTTATTCCGCTTTTTCGCTTGACCGAATGTATCGTCAAACCTATCGTCTGCATATCCTTGTTCTCATCAGCTGATATCGTTTATGGTCTATTCATTTACGGCATTGATATAATTAATAGCACGGAAATCATGCAATTCTACTCCTTATCAGGTTTATCCGGCCGGATCAGCGCTTTGATTTCATTTATGACTCTTTTTCGGCGTAAGGCAAGTCCCTTCCCCGCGCGATAAAACGGAAGCGCAGGCAGCAGTATTTTGTGCTTATAGAAAAAAGGGTATGCGCCCTTTACGCTTTCCATGGGGATAAAGACTCGCGACCACAGATACTTAAGTTTCCCTCGCGCTCCTCCTCCGAGTTTCACGATCTGATTAGACACCAGGTGCTGTGTAGTGCCATATGTCCCGGACCTTAAGATGTACTCCAGCATTTGCCGGTCCGCGCATGTCAGTTCCCCGCCGCCAAACAGGTGTAGGGCAAGCGCCCGGTTTTGTTCTTCAAATTCGGCAATGCCCAGTTTTTCCGTTTCAGTGGAAATATAGTCAAGATCGACGTTTTCGTGCTTAAGAAAAATATATGTATCTAACAATGAGCGCAACCCCGTCCCACCGCCGGAATAATGCTTATACTCATGGGCGACCATAAAGATATAAAAATCGTCAGGCCCAAAGTGATATCCGAATGAATGACCTTCATCCTTTAACAGGCGGTCTTTTACGTTCCGGTAATACCGATACAGGCTGGCGTCGTGGCCTGCAGTGAACAGAGCCGAATGTATCTCAACATTACTGACGGGTGGCTTATGGTAAACGTCATGAAACCCAGTCCCAAAAAACTTGCAGGAAAATCCGAGTTCTTCCATGACGACCTTCGCATCTTCGGCCCGTTCGGCGTCGATCAGTATATCCACGTCGGACATTTGGCGCATTTCGGGCCTGGGATACATATCTTTCAGCACAGAGCCCTTCATCGGCATATACCATATGCCGGCCTGTTCAAAGCGATCTATTATCGCCTGCATATCCGCATCCAGCAAGGCAGCTTTCCGCTGCGCCTTAGCTACCCCCTGGTCGAAAAGACGGTCCCGGATACCCGCCGACTGCAGCATCATGCCTGCCATCGCGGTCAGCATATGTATTCGGGTGGCCGCGTACACATTGGCAAGGTCCATGGCGCGGATCCTTTCCGCATCCGGGGTTTCGTGGTTGACGGCGCAGGAAACAAGATATATCACGTCTTCGATCGCGATTCGGTATTCGTCCCACGTCATCTCACGGTCACCCCCATTATCCGAAATGTATCGGCCATCAGCCAAATGAATGCTTTATTCCGTCGCGCGCCGCAAACGGCTTTTACCCGCGCCGGTTAATTCAGGGACCTATCTCCTGCCCAGTATCTTTTTTACACACCGTGCAGCCGTGCTTTTACAGCGCTTGAGGAACACCCTTATCCCGATAGTGTGGAGGATAATAAACGTATACACCCGATAGTCGGACTCGCCTGTGCTGTGTTTCCGACCGCCGCGCACAAATCCCGTCATGACTCCAATTATATCGTCATCGCGAATCCCGTATTCCTTCGTTACGCAGTTATCGCCCATTATGACGTAATCGTTCGCGCGTACCTCAACGACCCTGTGCAGCACATATCTCTTATATGGCCTGGTATACAGGACCACATCCCCAACATGGCAGCGTCCGGGCTCTTTCCTGCTGACTATCAGCAGGTCTTTGCCCTCACGCAGCAGCGGCAGCATGCTGACGCCCACATTCGTGTATGTGAGCGTGCCATGCTCCTCCAGGTATTCCTTATAGGATACACTCATTTCTCTTCCAGAGCGCCGATCCTGCGCAGCTCAGACAGCGCTTTCTTTACATCCCGGGCTATTATTTCCTCCGGCGCATCAAAGCGCGCCTTCATGGCAGCTATTACAGCTTCCTCGGTAGTGTCGTTCTTGAGCAGTTCCAGTATGGCGCCCAGGGTCTTATTGCCTTTCACCAGGCCCGCGAATCCCGCGCTTCCGGTAGGGATAAGCATGCTTTCGCTGCCGGAATCGTAGGTGATAAATTCTTTCCTAAGCTTCATTCTCATTATCTCCCATTGCTTCATACGCCAACTTGGCCGCGCTTATATCCATATTGCAGCCCAGGCTGTAGAAGCGCGCATTCATTTTGTCCAGAAGCACCAGCGTCTCGGACAGCGCGTTCGCATCAGCCGGTCGGTAAACATGTCCGATCATCGCGGGCAGTGCCGTTTGTCTCAATATCTCCCGTATAGTGTTTTTTTCCGCGCGTTTCAAAAAGCAAACGGCTTTAAGAGGCACGGAGATGTTCCGGCTCAAACGGTGTTTCCCATCCCAGGGCGTGCCGTACACCACAGCCGAGCCGTCGGAACGTATCCTTAGCAGAGGTTTGTCGTCGTTTATCACGATTGCCTTATCGCCCAGCAGTTCCCGCCACAAACGCGCATGCGTGCTTTTGCCCGTCCCGCTGGCGGCCGTGAAAATATAGCCCCTGCCGTCCACAGCTATCGCTGAGCCATGCATAAGGAAAGCGCCGAAATGCGGCATCTTCTCAGCGATTTTTCGGTATACAGCCAGGCTTTCCAGATATGCGTCCGAAGCGTCCGAATGTTCTGCCTTGGAGCGCTCGAACTCAATGTCCGCCCGTGTGGTCTCGACGGAAAAATCTGCCGGCTCGCTAACCAAATAATCCCGGCAGAACGAATGAATAAATGGATGTACCGCCGTGACCTCCACGTTAACGTCAGCGAACCGATAAGTGTTCGTCATCCTATTCTCCACAAAAACCGGCAGCCGGCTTAAGCCGCCTGCCGATGATACAAAGTGTTATTTGCGTATAATGTATCCTAGGCGTACGCACTCCACAACATGGCAATGTTTCCAAACACACCCCGGTCTCACGGCATCACGGTGCTATAGGGAATTGGATCCCCTGGGGCTGTGATTCCTCCGGTTCAGCTGTAGGCGTGGCAGTCGGTGTCGGAGTCGGCGCAGGCGTCGCCTTCGGCGTGGCAGTACTCTGTACAACACGCGGCGTGCTCGTTGCTTCCGGTATGCTCACATGCTCCAGCATGACAGGCAGCATGTTGCGCAGAAAAGTACATCCGCTTAGAAGCATGCACATAAGTATAGCCATACAGAGTAAAGCTAACTTCTTCATGGATTCTCCTTTAGTTACAATAGATGATCGTTACAGCACATTCGCTCTACGATCAGGTGCCTCCCCAATTCGTATCATCATCACCACCGGGACTTGAAGTTATAATGTCTTCAGTTTCAAACTCGATGACCTCGATCTCCAGTTCTTCGTACTTTTCCATGACTATGCTCCTTTCGATGATCTCTCAATTAATTACATGCCTGGGCGTAATAGTGCAACGCGCACATCAGATCCTTTACGTCATTCTGTTCCGTTTCGCTGCTTAGCATTTCATACACGTATGACATTGGCGAGACTGTTATCGTACAGTCTCCCGCTGTTATCGTACGTGTATCCGCAAGCTGATTCGCGAAAACACCCGGGTAAGTCACCATGAAGTATTCACCGGACTGCGATTTGCTGCCGCCAGGCGCATTAATGTCTGCTAAAGTCAGATCAGCAGTCGCAGGCAAGATACGCACAGTCAGCGTGATCGTCGAGCCCAATGAAAGACGATAGTTTACACTCGTTACTTGCGTTGAGGTCTCCGTCCTGCTGAACGCGCTGCCTTGTGTCGCAGACATTACCGTCGAATAGTTATAACTGTTCGTCAGATAAGTCATCATCTCGGCGTAGCTCGTGCCGATAGTCCAGTTGTTCTGCCTGGACAGGTATATCTGCGCGTAATGGCCGTAGTCTGCCAGCTTCGGGATTATGGACGACTGCTGGGAAGTCAAACTCCCCGCGCCTGCGCCCAATGCCCAGCTAATGTAATCCTTGACAGAATACGGTTCTCCGTTCACGGTCTTTTCGGTCCCTCCCTCCGTATAATGGAACGTGGGCGTGATCTTGTCCGCCATCTGGATGGAGCTTAGGTTCACCGCAAACAGATACTTTCCACTGTCAATACCGTTTATCTCTTCGGTTCTCGAAGGTATGGCGTGCGTAGCGGTGCTGTTTACCTTATTGCCCGCGAACGTCACATAGCTTCCGGGATAATCCGCGGCAGTCTTGCCATCCGGCAGTTTCAGGAAGAATTGCAGTCCGATCTGTCCGGTCAGCAGGATAGCATGCCCTTCGAACACAGGCGCGGGCAGATCCCAGATGGCCGTCACCGTAGTATCCGCGTCTACCATGATCTCTTCGCCAGGAGCCTTGAGCACGGCAGCCGCAGTCCCGATAACCACGGACCACTCCTTGAACTGCATCCCTTCAGGTGCTTCAAAGCCGCACACGGGCAGCTGATAAATGCTTTCACCTTGTACCGGTACATCATCCATCGATCCAGTACCATCGGCAGGATTAAATGCGATCGTGTACGTTTCAGGGTCAGACCCTTGACCTGTGCGCTTTACGGTCAGCAGCTCCTGGCCATATCTCGAAATTGTCTTATCATCATATCTATATGTTACGCCGATAATAGTATAAGGATTCCAGTCGTTTTCCGTTCCGACCGTAGCCATGAACAGTTCGCCTCCGGAGCCTACCGAGCCTTCGTCACTATTGGTCACATCCACCAGATAGGAATAGCCGTCCAGCCTGACCAGGTTCCACATATGAGCGCCTGCTCCGGTAGCGCCTGACATGACTCCGGACACCAGCAGGCACTGTATGCCTACTTGGTCACACAGGTATTTGAACGCTTTCGAATACCCCTCGCACACCACGTTTGTGGTGGGATTGCCGTCGAACACCCACACAAGCTGCCACGGGTCGCCATACGGCGTATTATCATTATCCGCCGCTTCGTGATTATATGTGACCAAGCCGCATATCGCAGTTTTAAAGTAGTTCAACTTTTCCGTAACTGTCATTCCGACAGCGGCATCCAAAATGTTCTGAACGTTAGCGACCGCCGCGTGAGCGGCAATGGCCAGCGAGGCATCCACGGCATACTCATTGCCGTTATCCCGATACGCTGTCGCGACAGACAGTTTGCATAATATCCTCGTCACATTAATGGAAATCGTATCCTGTTCTGTAGTAGCGCCACGTCTGCAAGATGTCGAATAGCCGTAGGCAAGGCTAGTGCCTTTGGTTTTATCATACCAATACAGCTCATACGGGCAGTCCGACAGAAGCGCGCCGGTAACTGCACTAAGATCTATGCCAAGCTGTTCTTTTGCTTTAGCCCAGGCAGCATTCTCGGCTTCTGTAGTTGAACCTGTCCCGCCAGCATTGAAGATCGATCCCACATTCAGATCGCTTGCCGTCCATGGTCCGAACTGTCCCCCAGACGTTGTATACTGCGTACTGGTTTGAGAACCGCAGGCAACCGCGGCAGCCATGCTTTTGAGCCCGCTATATAGTTCGGCGTTTTTTCCGGTCAGGCTCGCGCCTACGCTGTATGCGCTCCTTAACCGTTTCTGCCCGCTGCCCAGGCCAAACAGTTTTTCTACATAGCCGGTCAGCAGTTCTTCGTTCTTGCCGTCACCGCCGGGGACGTAGGTCTCGATGACCTCAATGGTCTCTTCAACAGTCACCGTTTCTGGAACATCTCCATCCGCTGCGTCCTCGTTGCCTTCTGCGCCTTCTGCGGCTTCAACAGGCTCGTCGCCTTCGTCCGGTTCGCCACCTTCTCCGTTTTCGGCGCTTACAGGGTTATCCGCAGCATCGGGATCATCGTTTTCTTCGGATTCCTCATCAGCCTCAGGATCCTCTGGCTCATCAGGAACTTCGTAATCCGCGTCATCCCCGCCCTCTTCGGCGGCGTCTTCATCTTCGGCATTATCTTCACCGGGAATATCCGCTTCTAAGCCGGAACCAGCTTCAACCAGTTCCTTGTCTTCCGCGTCACCATCGGTTACGACAGGAGGATTCTCGGCGTCTGTATTATCCACGCCGTCATCACCGGCTTCCTTCTCGTCTGTTTCGTTTTCTTCAGCGGGATCTGTGATATCTGATGAATCATCCTCATCGTCACCTTCAACGCCAGCATTACCGTCAGTTGGTGTATCTTCCTGGTCAGTTACGATCTCGTCAGAGGGGTCGTCAACAGAAGGCTCATCCTCGGATCCATCGCCTTCTGATGATCCATCATTGCCGTCAATTTCGGGATCGTCTTCAGTTGACAGTCCTTCAGCTCGCTCAATCGCTGTTATGTGCACGACCTTGGATGCGATCTCGCCCTGTTCAGCATGCACGACCGCGCGGTATTCAAGCAACACAGCAGCCTGGGTCGCATAGAAAGAGTATTCCCTGCCGCGGCTTACGGTATTCCATACAGGCTCCTCACCTTCGATATCGCTTGCGGGATCATGTGATTCCCACCGGATAGAGTACTCGCTATTGGCGTCAGTGACTTCCGCCTTTAGAGTTACTGTCTCCCCCATGTATACGGTTTGGCTGTCATTTACGACGACTTTAATGCTTGCGCTAAACAAAGTATCCGCTTCCGCATCATCGTCGGCCGTTTCATCAACGCTGTCATCGGTTTCGTCCGGTTCCGCATTCCCTTCTGTTTTTAGATCATCAGTATCGTTACCTGTGCCTTCTTCATTTGTTTCGGCATCGCCATTTACATCGGTCGAATTATCGTTCGTTTCGGAAGCGCCTGCCGTGTCGTTACCGGCATCGTTCTCATTTGATTCGCCGGAGTTTTCATTCTCATCTGTATCCGCGGCAGAAGGTTCATCGGGATCAGTTACCTCACCGGAAGGTTGAACATCGTCAGGTTCATTGGAAACGCCATTGTTCTCATCGGAAGGAGCGCCATCGTTGCCTGTCTGCTCCGGAATATCAGCGTCGTCTTCAGCGTCAGCAGTGCCATTCGTGGAAGCTGGCACGTCTGTGTTCGTATCAGAGGGAGCTGATGTATCCACCGGGTCGTCATTCGTGCCCTGCGGCGCCGATTGTGTCTCGGGGCTATCTGCCGCACCGGTTGCGGGATCATTACTGTTGTCGTCAGAAATCAGTTCTGTTTCCGAAACAGTATCTGTATCCATTTCAGTGGCAAACGCACCAAACGGCGCGCTTGTAAACAGTAAAACAAAAACTAACAAGCAGGCAAGTAACTTGCTTCCGATTTGTTTCTTCATGTTCAACTTCCTTCCGCATGCATTTTTGTGCATAGCAAGAATATTATATTAAATATTTGTAACAATGTCAACAGAAGATGGAAAATCCGAGTCTGGTCGCGGCACCACTTAACAGATAAAAAAAGGCCGATCCAATACGGAACGGCCTTTTTTATGCTTTTCGTATATCGTCTTTATCGGGCTGTCACTTGCATGCCCTGTAAATGGCAAGCATGTCCTACTCATACAGTTTCCTGGCTGAGCGCCTTTACCGTGACCTCCGGGCTTATTCCCGCCACGTCACCCAGCATTAGAAACAGTTTAGGCAGCATAGATGTTTTCCTTTTATCGCATTGTTAGAAGTTAAGATCTTTTGAGCCAATATTCATCTTGGCTTTGAATGCCTGATTGCTTCGTAGCTTTTCATATTCCCTATGTCATATCTGGCACCCGGCATCTTCCAAGCATGCATGGAGGTTTTCGTTGACAGCCACGCAGCAAAGCTCCCCGGCGCGTCATAACCGCAGCCATCAGCCAGTGCTTCGGGTATCCTGGAAACATCAATTGCCCTGTAATAATAGAACGGCGGAACAGCCAGATTGCCTTGCGGATGCTTGGGCTTTTCCTCGTAACTTGTGATAAGCCCGTCATCATTAACTGTGATTATCGCTGTCCGCTGCTGTCTGGCCAAGTCGTTCTCTTCATGGCACATAACACAGCTGGTACCCTTGCTCCGAGCGAACTCGATAAACGGCACGAGCGAAAAAGTGAGCACATTATCCCCCGCCATTACAAGTACGTCGTCAGTTATTCCTTTAGTCGCCAGCTGTATATCCTTCACAGCCCCCAGCCGCATCTCGTTGCTTTCCGTGCCGTCGTCTATAACGCTGATGTTTTTACCATCTGCCCAGTCAGTAAACTGTTTTGCGAATTTATGGTTTGAAACGACAATGAATTCTTCGATTGTATTTTTGAGATCATCTATCAGCCAGTCCAGTATCGGCTTCCCGCCAACAGACAGAAGCGGTTTGGGAAAGTTCTCTGTCAGAGGGTACAGTCGTGTCGCGTATCCCGCGGCCAGTATTATAGCTTTCATAACTCCACCCCGTCAGCAGTGTTGCACACATGGGCAGAATACCTGCCTTCTAAGGCGGGATATTCTTTCAAATATGCCCTGGTCACCTTGTCAATTATCTTTTCCTGTTTCGCAGGATCGATCAGCGCTAGGCAGCAGCCTTTAAACCCCGCACCAGCAAAACGTCCTCCATATATACCATCTGTTTTAGTCATTATGTTGTACAGTGTTATAAGCTCAGGGCAGCCGCACTCATAGTTTTCTATAGAGCTTCTACCGCTCTCAAAAACCAGGCTGCCGTAAGTATCAAGATCACCTTTCTCCCAGGCTTCAGCGCCTCTTTGTACCCTGTCAAGCTCAGAAAAGAAATGCTCTGCGCGCTTACGGAACGTCTCAGGAAGGCAATCTTTGTATTCCTGAAAGACCTCAAACGGCACCTGTCTGAGCCTGGCTTCCTTGAATTTGCCATAGCGCAGGCCCGCGTATGCCAATAAACTGTATGCGGCAGCTTTACACTCATCGAGGCGCAGATTATAGTCGCTGTTCGCCAGGCTTCTGTCTAAACCGCTGAAGAAGACCCCGATACTGAAAGGTTTCATTTTCCGCGGTTTTGGCAGCAGAGAATATGTATCGTCCTTACAGTCCAGGTAAAGCAAGTGATCCTTTTTGCACAGCACTTCGCAGCTCTGGTCCAGTTTCCCACAGTTTACACCCACGTATTTGTTTTCAGCATCTTTAGCAAGCGTTATGGTCTCCCAGGTATCCAGTTGTATGCCGTTGACCTTCGAGAGCGCTGAAAGGAACGCAATGATCACCGCGGCGGATGATGACAGCCCGCCGATCGGCAGCGAGCCTTCTATCACTCCTGAAAGGCCGATCCTGATCGGGTACTTTTCAGCCAGCATTTTCGCAGCACCGCGCAAATAATCAGCCCAGTCCCCTACTTTTTCTTCTTCGATCTGCGCCACATGAAACTGTGCGCGTTTGGGAAAGTTGAGGCTCCTAAGCTCAATAATGCCGTTCTGCTTGGGATTGTACGCTATATGTATACCCTTATCTATAGCAAAACCATTTACTTTACCATTCTGATGGTCAATATGCGCGCCAAGTGGAGCAACTCTGTACGGACAAAACGTCACCCCTTCAGGGTCCCTGTGATAGATCTGCACATATGCGTCAACGCAATTCATAAATACCCTTTCATAAAGCCCTTACCCCATCATATACATGACACTGGCCGGCTTTATATTTTGAGAGCGTTATATTATCTTCCTGGCATTCTTTCTGTTGCTCAGCTTCATTCATCGCGCTTTACGATTTGTATCGGTTTCATCATTATATGCCCGTAATAGCTGGTCTGCCATTTTTCACCCTTGATGCCGAATACTTCCGTGTTACAGATCGTAAAGGGAATCGCATTAGGAATACAATCACATTTCTCCCGGGCAAAGGCGCGATTTCGCTGAATGATGCTGATTTCGTAATAATACTGGCCATCAGCCAAGCCTTCGTTGGAGACCATAACATGTACCTTATTGATTCCCTCGTGGACAGAAAAGTTGCTAGATTCCGTTTTCCCCACCCTAGTGCCATCCTGATAGAAAAGGATCATCATGAGGCGAATATCGTCCTGCTGGCTTTCTGACTCCAGGAAGAAGGTCATATCCAGCGGCTCATCATTGGTATATATGTTATTGTCCCGGTTTATCTCCGCTGACGAAAAAAGCACCCTACGTGATATACCGCCAGGCCTGAAAACGGATGATAAATCGATATTCTTTTCAAAGCATAGACCGCCTGCGTCCATGTAGCGGCCGATCGCTTCCTCTACTTCCCCATCAAAGATCAGTTTCCCATGATCCAGCACGATACACCTGTTACAAAGCTGACGAATCGTGTTCATATTATGGCTGACGTATAAGATAGTGCGCCCCTGTGATTGTGAAACGTCACTCATTTTGTCCAGGCACTTTTTCTGGAACGCCATGTCGCCCACAGCCAGCACCTCGTCCATGATCATGATCTCCGAATCCAGGTGCGCGGCCACGGAGAATGCCAGCTTAACGTACATACCGCTGGAATAGCGCTTAACCGGAGTATCGATAAACTGCCGGCACTCAGAGAAATCGATAATGTCCTCGATCTTGGCATCGATCTCCTTCTTGGTCATCCCCAGTATCGCGCCGTTCATGTAGATATTCTCTCGCCCGGTCAGTTCCGGGTGAAAGCCCGTGCCTACTTCAAGCATGGAAGCCACGCGGCCATTCAGCCCGATCATGCCAGCGGTCGGCGCGGTGATGCGTGAAATCAGTTTGAGCAGTGTAGATTTTCCCGCGCCATTGCGTCCGATTATACCAATCCGCTCGCCGGGTTTGACATCAAAGGATACGTCATCCAAGGCATAAAAAGCGTCACCCTTTTGATAGTCCCGCGCCCCTATCTTCCTTGTGGGATCCTCCCGGTGATGAATGCGCGCGCTGAAGCGCTGCAACTCATTGCGCAGGGTCGTGCCTCCGATCTGGCCCAGGATGTATCGTTTCGAAACGTGGTCCACATGGATTATTGCCTGTTCATTCATTATCATATTCCATCACTGTATTTATAAGTCGTATCACGAATGCATGGGGATCATTTCTCAAAACTGCTCTTATCTGGGAGCAGCGTTTCAAATGCATCCCGTAGTTTCTGGGAAACGGCCGGAAAGTCTTCATCACGCGCTCCGTCATTCAGGCAGAGCAGCTCAAATTCTTGCTTTGTGATCCAATCACATGCTTTATCTACATTGCTAGAGTTGACGCCGACATTCATCGCGTTCATTTTCCTGGGGTGGAAATTGCCTTCCGCCATTTGCCACCAAATCGCAAGCCATTGATTCACATCCTCATAAGACCGGAACTTATGGCGGGAAACCTCCTCCAATAATTCCGGTTCTTTCTCCCAAATGGTTTCAAATGTTTTTTTGCAAAACGGGGCTGCCACGTGATACGTTTTAATGCCAGTAAAAGAATGGGGATACAAGAATCTCAGCGCCAGGGAGCGCACATTATCAGTAAAACCGTATTTCGGACTGAAGTATTTGCTGAACTTGCCATGATAGCACTGCCGCTTCCCAAAATGATTATTAATGATAGTGATGTCATTAACATACATCATTTGCCACGAACCCCTGTAGCCTTTATGGATCGGCGGAGACTCTGAGAACTGGCAGCACGGATACCCTTTTTCTGTGAAAAAATCCTTTTTCTCCATAGGATGCAGCACAAACATGTCATCATTAAAATACACAAAACACTCTGATAAATCCCTTATGCGGAACAGATTCATTTCCAACGCAGAGGCATTAAAGCATGGCAGCGTCCCTTCCGGCATATAATCCCGGTGCAGCACGATATTCAATTTGGGATTCGCTGTATCTAGAAACGGAGGAAGATGGCCCCATGTGACAAAATGTATTTTTCTGACCCACGGCATGTATTTCTCGACAGCTCTAAACCAATATTTCATCAGGCCATAATCACGAAAACGGAAAGACCCATTGCTGTCCGCGGATTCTTCTGCGTCGTATTTCCTTTTCTCCGACAGCCAGTTCTGATCGTTCCCGTCCACCCATAGCACCACTACATCAACATCCGGCATGGAAATTGTCACCTCGATTGATCATATTCATTCTAAGTCTATCAATGGCTATTCTTTAAATCGTATCCATGAAGGTTCTTTCGATCCTACTGAACAGGATCAAACCAACGAAAAAGACCAGCATTGCAATCCCCCAGCTGAGCAAATAGTAACCAACATGGAAGAAACCAAAGCCGAACAGTGAATATCGAAAAGCTGTTACAATGGTTGATATAGGATTGAGCATATACAGGCTCAAGTATTCCTGCGGAACCAGTTCCAGTCCATAAGCGATCGGAGAAGCGTATTGCCAGAGTTGTAAACCAAAGCCCACGAGCAATGCGAGATCCCTATATTTTGTTGTTACGGAAGAGATAATGATCCCGCAGCCGATGGCAAGGATTATCAAATGCAGCACGATAAGCGGCAGCAGTAGTATGGCGAACGTCACGTGGATGTCAGTTTTGCTTGTCAGGCAGACAACGAGCATCATAACAAGAAGCAGAACAAATTGGATGAAGAATGAAATCAGGTTCGACAGCGACGCGGAAATTGGTGAGACCAGGCGAGGATAATACACCTTACCCATGATATTTCTATTATTGATGAAGATATTGGCGGTTGATTCCACCGTCGCGGAAAAATATGCCCAGCAGATACTGCCGGCCATGTAAAACAAGAATCCCGGGATATGATAATCCCCCGCAATATCCGCAGTGGTCAGCTTGGCAAGATTTCCAAATATCACCGTGAATACGACTGTGGTGAGCAATGGCTGGATCACAGCCCACAATGGGCCAAGAACGGTCTGCTTGTAGCGGGAAATAAAGTTCCTCTTAACAAACAGAAAAATCAGGTCCCGATATTTGAACGTCTCTTTCAAGTGCAGATCGAAAAGGCGATGCTCCGATGTGATTACGGTTTTATATTGCTTTGCTTCGTTCATGCGTTTCCAGCTCCTGAATGATTTAGATGGATAAGCGCTGTCATCATCTGCGTAAACGGCGAATAGCCGTCCTTGCGCTCATGCCCAGCGACGCTTTCAAAGCGATAGCGAAGGGCAGATATCGGAAAAACATTGAGACTTTTGCAAAATAGGACATATCCGGTTCAAACGAATGGTAGATAGTCCGTTTGATAACGGTGTCATACACATATAGCCTGAATCTTCTTTTGTTATAAACGCCGCGACAGTCATTAGCCTCTATCAGGTGGTGACACCATTTCAGTATTTCATTGTTGATCTTAGTATCCGGGTAATAACCCGATCCGTAACGGAAATGAAGATCCAGTTCTTCTTTTGTAACATCTCCCAGCAATTCACGCAACTGTTTTTCAAGTATCATCTTATCACATTGAATTTGTTTCTCTCGCCGTGTGTTTGATACCTGATTGGAATGCACCCTGTACCGAAGCAGCACCTCATCCAGCAGGCATATTTTTCCGCGCTTACTGATTTCTACCCATAAGCCATAATCCTGAGAATATTCAAGTGTTTCATCGTAAAAAAGATGATATTGAAGCAGCAGTTCGCGATTAAAAAAAGCGGTTGGATGCTTTGGCCCCGGGTTGACAAACAAAGCGCTGATTCTATAGCGTTCCATGTCCTTTATATGATGCTTTGTTGTTGCTGAATATTTGCCGAAGCATTCAACATTAGAACCAACAATGAATACGTCGGGATGCTTTTCCATAAATGAAAACTGTTTTTCTAGACGAGTTGGCAATGCGATATCGTCGCTGTCCATCCGCGCAATGTATTTACCTTGAGCCGCCTGTAACCCTATGTTCAGGGATTTGGTAATGCCCATGTTTTTAGGATTTCGAATCAGCCTTATCCGTTTATCCTGGAGGCTCTGCAAATAGGCAACGGAATCGTCTGTGGAACCGTCATCTATAATTATAAACTCAAAGTCCCGGAAAGTTTGGTTGAGTATGCTGTTCACAGCTTCCCTAAGTATTGAGATTTCGGTATTATATGTTGGCATAACAACGCTGACATTTACCATGCGTTTTCCTCCGGTGATAGAAGATTTACAATAATACACTCATAATCTGAAAATTCACTCACATAACACGCGGCCTGTTTGTATCGTGTTTGTATCTCTTTTTCATGCTCTCGTAAGCATTTTTACCCAGGATCATCAGCAAAGCACGATTAGGCAAATGGAGAAAAAACATGGCGGTCCGATATAATTTCCCGCACCCTAATACCCTGCGGATACTCGCATTATCCCACCAGCTTGCAGCAAACCAATGTATGGAAACTGTTTTACCTGTCAAATGCGGTTTCTTTTCTCCCCAGTGAATAGGATTAAAGAATTCGGTTGGGTAAATATGTATAGCACCTGCAAGCAGTTGCTCCCGATCATCAAGTATAAGTCCATACTTTTGAAAAAAGGCTGTTTCTTTCTTTGAATTTGGAGTCATATTTTTCCCCCCATCGGGAAGTATAAATGGTTCAGATTCGTAAACTGCCATTAATTCACGCAGAATCTCAGTCTGCTTTTCTGCTCCAAACCCAAGTCCGGAAGCAATGGATATAATAGAATTTGAATTCTGTAAGCCGAAGTATGCTTTGTTATCGAGCAGCGGATCCAGCGGTTTTATGAGTTCCACGTCCGTATCCATATAGACTCCGCCGTATTCGTACACAATTTTCAACCGGATATAATCTGTTGCAAATGCCCATTTCTTTGCTTCGATTGCCTGTCGAACGAACTGCGGCGCTGAATCCAGATCATAATTATCTTCATTCCACTCGATGATCTGGTAATCCGGGCATAGTTTTTTCCAGCTCGCTATACATTTCTTTTCCAGCTTATGTTTGGGATTGCGCCCAAACCAGCAGTAATGTATGATCTTGGGAATCATGTTGTTTCATTTTCCTTCCTGAACCGAATGATCTTTGCCGGGTTCCCGCCAACAATGGCATACGGCGGAACATCTTTCGTAACCACAGCGCCCGCGCCAAGGATCGCCCCAGTATGGATATGCACTCCAGGCAGAATGATCACGCCGCCACCTATCCATACATCGTCATCTATGATAACAGGTTTGACCGGCTGGAAGCCTTGCTTGCACATCGGTATATCCGTGTTGGAGAAGGCATGGTTTCGAGTATAGATTTTAACGCCCGTTCCCATCATTACATACCTTCCGATCCTTACGTCGCCGTATACTTCGGAATGCTCTCCAATACCGGAATAATCGCCTATTTGAAGCGCGAGATTGAATTTGATATGAGGTTCAAGATTCACGTTATTTCCGCAAGAGGCTATAAATCCTTTCGCGATTCGATTTCGAAACGCTTTGTAAAACGATCCGAATCTTGATATCGATGATGGCAACTTATCTGCAATTGTATACAGTCCGCTGCAAATATGGCTTTTAATGCTCCTGTGTTTTCTCATTAAAGCTTCCCCTTCATAGCATCATTTATTGAATACTTCCCGGTCTATTGTCCTGCATATTTCCTCATTAATAATGTTTAAATCGTTTATTATCACTGTTTTTGTTTCTTTCTGCACGAGCAAGTGAACGGCATCTTCACTTGTTGAGGCTAATTGGATGTTGCCAATAATCCTTTTGCATTGCTGAAAGCCGGGTATATTGCTCAGTATCATTGTTTTATTGTAAACGGCGACTTCCCGCACGGTAATCGGGTCGGCTTCAAATAGGCTGAATT
>JAEEGL014673761.1_pt1 | contig 17775 bp, 10 predicted proteins | sample 9134231 | NCBI WGS metagenome assembly JAEEGL01 (sample SAMN16246548, study PRJNA631951) | gut metagenome | biome: gut microbiome; feature: rumen; material: fiber-attached | host: Bos | place: Iran: Karaj | collected 2018-10 | reverse complement strand
GTTCAGCCCTTTTAAAATTCTTGAAGTCGGAGATATAAAAATCGGTTTCGTAGGCGCGGTAACGCCGGATACGTTTACAAAAACGGCAATAAAAGACGTCAAAAACGACGCAGGCGACCCGGTTTATGATTTTCTTGCGGATATGACCGGAGACAGACTGAGCGAAACGCTGCAGAAAAGAATCGATGAAACCCGCGAAAACGGCGCGGATTACGTAATTCTTATAACGCATCTGGGAAGCAGTACAAAGAACGATTCGCCCTTCGCAAGCGATAAAATTGTGGCAAAACTTTCCGGAATCGACGCGGTGATCGACGCCCATTCCCATGAAACCTACAGCACGACCGTCCCGGATAAAGACGGAAAAATGATTCCGATTGCCCAGACCGGTACGAAGATGCAGAATATAGGACAGATGATAATCTATAAAGACGGCCGCATTGAAGAAACGCTTGTGGACGTAGTGCCGTCGTCCCCTGATACCGCTTTTGAGTCCGTAACGCGCAAAAATGCGGAGAAAAATGTCGATCCGGAAATGAAATCGTTCATAGATGGCATTACAGAGTCTTATCTGCCCCTCATGGCACGAAAGATCGGATATAATTCGGCAGATCTGATTATAAAAAGTGAAAATACCGAGCTTAACCGCGTCGAAGAAAACGGACTGTGCAACCTTGTCGCAGACGCATACCGCGATATATGCGGCACACAGACGGCTCTAATCTGCGGAGGCTCCGTACGTACCAACCTGAAGGCGGGAGAAATTACCTATCAGGACGTGCTGGATATACTGCCTTACTTCAACGAAGTCGTTACGGCAAAAGTCAGCGGAAAAATGCTTGTTGACGCTCTGGAATTCGGCGTATCGTTCCTTCCGAAAGCAAGCGGCGGATTCCCGCAGGTTTCGGGAATTACGTATAAGGTCAATAAAGAAATCCCAAGCAGCGTGCAGGTAAACGAAAAGAATCAGTTCGTTTCCATAGACGGCGAACGCCGCGTTTCCGACGTAAAAATAAACGGAGAAGACGTGGACCCCGAAAAGACGTATACACTTGCAATAACGCAGTACCTGCTGACCGGCGGCGACGGCTATACCATGTTTGCCGACGCGGAAATAATCTTGGATACAATGCTCGTCGATAATGAAATGCTCATAAAATACGTAGAAGAAAACCTCGGAGGCGTAATTCCCGAAAAATACGCAAATCCCGAGGGACGTATCACGTGGGTAACCCCGTAAAAGACGAAAAACAGAGGTTCTTTCAAGGATAAATACACTGAGAAAAAGCGGAGCCGACACCGGCTCCGCTTTTTCGTTGCCAAAATTCAAATTTTCTCTTTATTCCTCATATTTCGGCATTAAACGCCTTGATTTTTACATATTTTTATGGTATCATATATTGAATTATTATACCCACCCATAGGAGTGAGGATTGTTATGGATATGATAAACGAAAAACTGGAACGCTGGTACTCAATGAACGAGGTGTGCGAATACCTCGGCATTACCCGCGATACCTGCTTGACCTGGATCGCAAAACGCGGCATGCCTGCCGTCAAAATCGGTCGCACCTGGAAGTTCAAGATCAGCGAGATTGACGAGTGGATGAGATCCGGCAACACGGAAGAAAAGTGAGGATACTGACAATGGCTGAAAAAACCAACGCCAACCTTGGCTTTGAAAAACAGATCTGGGACGCGGCTTGCGTCCTGTGGGGACATATACCGGCAGCGGACTATCGCAAAGTGATCGTTGGTCTTATTTTCCTACGCTATATTTCAACGGCGTTTGAAAAAAGATATAACGAACTTCTGGCGGAAGGCGATGGCTTTGAAAACGATCCCGACGCGTATGAGGAGGACAATATCTTCTTTGTTCCGAAGCAGGCGCGCTGGGCTACGATTGCGGCATCCGCGCACACGCCGGAGATCGGAACGGTCATTGATAACGCGATGCGCGCTATTGAGAAAGACAACCGCAAGCTAAAAAACGTATTGCCGAAGAACTACGCCAATCCCGATCTTGATAAAATGGTACTCGGTGACGTTGTGGATATCTTCACCAATATGGATATGAGCGATACCGAGAAAAGCCAGGATCTTCTCGGAAGGACTTATGAATACTGCATCCAGCAGTTCGCGGAAAAAGAAGGTGTAGGCGGCGGCGAATTCTATACTCCGTCCAGCATTGTAAAAACGCTGGTTTCTATCCTCAGACCGTTTGATAACTGCCGCGTATACGACTGCTGCTGCGGTTCGGGCGGTATGTTCGTGCAAAGCGCCAAGTTCATTCAGGCTCATTCCGGCAAGCGTGGTACCATCGCCGTTTACGGGCAGGAAGCGAATGCCGACACTTGGAAGATGGCGAAGATGAATATGGCGATCCGCGGGATCGAAGCGGACTTCGGTCCGTATCACGCGGACACCTTTACAAACGATCTGCACCCGACACTGCGTGCTGACTTTATTCTTGCCAATCCGCCGTTCAACTATCATCCGTGGAATCAGGAGAAGCTGACCGATGATGTGCGTTGGAAGTATGGTCTTCCTCCCGCCGGCAACGCCAACTATGCTTGGATTCAGCACATGATTCATCACCTTGCCCCGCACGGCAAGATCGGTCTTGTGCTTGCTAACGGCGCTCTTTCGACTCAAAGCAGCGGTGAAGGTGAAATCCGCAAGCGCATTATTCAGGACGATCTGATCGAAGGTATCGTTGCGCTTCCGACCCAGCTCTTTTACAGCGTGACAATTCCCGTTACGCTGTGGTTCATTACGAAGGGTAAAAAGCAAGCCGGAAAGACGCTGTTCATTGACGCCCGTAAGATGGGCTATATGGTTGACCGCAAGCACAGAGACTTCACCGAAGCCGATATTGCCAAGATAGCAGATACCTTTGAAGCATTCCAGAACGGAACACTGGAAGATGTAAAGGGTTTCTGTGCTGTTGCCACGCTTCAGGATATTGAGAAGCAGGATTACATTCTGACTCCGGGACGTTATGTTGGCATTGAGGAACGGGAAGATGACGGCGAACCATTTGAAGAAAAGATGGCTCGACTGACTTCAGAACTCTCCGATATGTTTGCAAAATCTCACGAACTTGAAGATGAGATCAGGAAAAAGCTGGGGGCTATTGGGTATGAAATCTAATTTTACCGAGTGCCACCTCGGAGATGTCGTTTCTTTAACTATTGATCACAGAGGACTTACCCCTAAAAAGCTTGGTGGAGATTGGTCCGATAAGGGTTACAGAGCTCTTTCTGCCAAGAACATAAAAACCGGTAGGATCGTACAACCAGAATCAATTCGTTTTGTTGACGAAAAAATGTATCACCGTTGGATGCCAGAAGAAATCTGTCGTGGTGATATTTTGATAACATCAGAAGCCCCGTTCGGCGAAATACTCAAATGGAATTCAGATGAAAAGATAGTTTTGAGTCAACGGTTGTTTGGAATTCGAGTAAAGCAAACATTCGATGCTGACTATATTTACTACTATATGACATCAGACAGATTTCAGGGCGAAATGCACGCACGGGCAACGGGAACAACCGTTATAGGGTTACGACAGCCAGAACTGATGAAATGCAAGGTCAGATTTCCGAAAATTGAGACACAGAAAAAGATTTCCTCAATTCTTCGAACCATTGATCAGCGAATCGAAATAAACGAGAAGATAAACAATAATTTATCAAAGCAAATTCGGACGCTTTGTACTGCTTGGTTGATAGAATATGCGCCGTTCGGCTATGAATGCCCGGATGACTGGGAACTTACACCGTTATCATCCATTGCTCGATTTGTTGGTGGTTACTCCTACAAAGGTGAAGAATTACAGGAATCAACCATCGCTATGGCAACCATCAAGAATTTCGAGCGCAAAGGCGGTTTCAAACTTGACGGATATAAGGAGCTGGTACCGTCCGGGAAGCTCAAGCCCGAGCACCATGCAGCGCTTTTTGATACGCTTGTTGCGCACACAGACCTCACGCAAAATGCGGATGTTATCGGGAACGCTGAACCGGTCTTAAGCCTGTCTGGTTACGAAGATATCATTTTCTCAATGGATCTCGTAAAGGTATTGCCCAACACTCCCGATATTTCAAAGTTTCTTATTGCGGCAATGCTTCAAACCCAACAATTTAAGAGCCATTGCCTCGGCTATGTAAATGGCACTACGGTTTTACATTTGAGCAAGAAAGCTTTGCCGGAGTACTCACTCATTTTGCCTAACGATCTTTCCTTGCTAAAGCCGCTGGATGAAGCAGTCACAGCTATGTATAAGCAAATGGCGCAAAACATTGATGAAAATGAAAACCTTGCCAATTTGCGTGACGGCTTATTGCTCCGATTGATGTCCGGCGAATTGGATGTTTCGACTGTTGAGCTCTAAGCCGCTAAATTATCGTTTATTGCTGGATTAAAAAGGCAAAACGCTCCATACTATATAATATCATATAGTTTTTGGGGGAGCGTTATGGAACTAATGCAATGGCTGTTTGCATCTATAGATGAGATAATCGATTGCGATTATATAAATATTCAGGAGGAGAAAACTGATGGAAGTAATAAAGGAGAACGACCTTCTCAGGCTGTCAATGATTCTGGAAAACCAAAGTGCGACGACCCGCGATAAATATATCTGCAAATTTGCAGAATACATTATTTTTGATTCTGATAGAACAGAGCTGTCTATTGTTGATATTTGTACAGCTATAAGAGAAAAATTCCAACTCGAATTTGATTTGTTGGAAATAGAGAGAGCCATAAAATCAAAGAATAAGAACAGCGGTAGAATTATTGAATCAAGCGGCATGTATAGCTTAAGCGTCAAAGCGGCTGATCAGATTTCTAAGCAGAACTCTGTATCAAATCAGTTGAAGGAATATGTCCGTCTTTATTCAGAAGAAAATGGCAATAACGAAAACGAATTGTTCACTCTTATACTGAACTACATTTATTATTGTTTCAACTCAAATGCAAAAAACTTTTTGTCTGTAATTGGCGCGCAGACTAAGGTGGTCATTAGTGCTGATGAGAACGGCTTTAAATATACCCAAAATGAAGCTGATTTAATAAATGGCTTTATGCTGTGGCCAAACATCGAAAAGAATAAACTAATATATTCGATTATAACTTCATCTTATGAATACTGTTTGATTACATCGAACAAGAACCCAAACATATCCAAATCTATTTTTAAGAACAAGCAATTCTTCCTTGATACAAATATTATATTCCGAATTGCAGGATTGAATAAAGATGAGCGGCGCTTTGTAACAAAAACATTTGTTGATAAATGCCGTGAAGTTGGCATCAAACTTTGTTATACTGGTGCGGTCTTTAAAGAATTATACAGAGTTATTGATGCTCAGGTAAAATACATTAGGGCTATAACAAAGGATCAGTACCCTATAGATGCTAAGGTGTTAAATAATCTTACCCCAGAATATGAAGTAAATGATTTTTACCTAATATACTACAATTGGTGTAAAGAATCTCAGAATCGCTATAATGATTATTTGTCTTTTCGAAACTACTTGACCAGTAAGATTACTGCGGTTATCAGCGAATTCAATTATTGTGACTCATCAAATATTTCATTGCGATCAAATAGAGAAAAAGAACTATGTGATAGCCTTTTTTCGTACAAAAACGATAAACGCAAAAATAGGTTTACCACAGAAGAATCAGTAAAAACAGATATAACTCAAATTGTCTATCTTGAAGCCGTACGTCCAAAGAGTGCAAAAAGCCTTTGGGATATGAATGAGTTTATTGTATCCGCAGATCAACTGCTTGTTTCTTGGGCAGAATCTCAGTTTGATGGGATTCCAACTGTTGTTATTCCCAGTGTATGGATTTCAATTATTCTAAAAATATCCGGTAGAGCGACTGAAGATGATTATCAATCTTTCTGTACGTTTATGACTTTAAGGCATTATCGTACCGAAGATGATGATATAGGAATTAACCCTGTTGAGTTACTGACAAGACTATCAACCAAGACGATTGATGCTTGTATTAAAGAAGCAATTGTTACAGAAATAGTAACTAACAAAAGCGAGTATTCTTTTGACACAGATGATGACTATGATACTTCAATTGAAAAAGCGTTCGACGTTGTTCTGAAAAAAAGTAATGATTTACATAAAGAAGAGCTAAAAAAAGCTGTTGATGAAGAACACCAAAAAGCGCAAGTTACATTGCAACAATATGAATCAGCGCTTGTAAATAGGAAAACAGCAGAAGAACATGCACAGGAATTTGCTCGTCTTAAAGCGCAAAAAAAGGTGAATTTTTTTGTTCACAGGGGATTTGTTCCATTAATCATTATGGGATTATCTTTTATACTTTTAGCCTTTATTGTGGTGTGCTTTCTTGTTAAAATCCAGCCTTTTTATAACTGGTTTAGTTGGATAGTGACAAGCGAAAGCTTTAATGATAGGGTCTGGAGTATAATAACGTGGATTATCAACATTATTTTTATAACTCTTCCGGCTTATTTCGGGAAAATGTGGTCCTATTTGTCATCGGAGCAGAGAAAAAGTAGACTATGCGCTAAATATTTCAAACAACAACTTAAAGTTTTAAATGACAAATCACTAACGCTCTAAGGGGATAGTAAATATGTTTTTCAATGAAGATACATACGAACAGGCGGTCATATCGCTATTAGAAGGAATGGGATATGAGCATATCTACGCGCCGGATCTGGAGCGGGACTATTCGCGTCCGCTGATGGATTCCGTTTTGCTGGATAGCCTTGTCCGTATCAATAAAGGATTGCCGATGGAAGCGATACAAGAGGCGGTCCAAAAGTTGAATACATTTGAAAACGGCAGTCTTGTTCAGAAAAACAGGACTTTTACCGCTTATCTCCAGAGCGGCGTCGAGGTGAAATATAACGATCACGGCGAGGAGCGCTCGGCGCTTGTCTATTTGATCGATTATCAGAACGTGGATAATAATACGTTCTACGTCGTCAATCAGTTTACCTTCATTGAAAACGATAACAATCGCCGTCCGGACGTTATTCTATTCATCAACGGCATGCCTCTTGTATTGATGGAGCTGAAAAGCCCCGTCAAAGATGAAGTCGGCGCAGAAAATGCTTACAATCAGATCCGCAACTATATGCAGGATATCCCGTCGCTGTTCTATTACAATCAGATCTGCGTGATCAGCGATCTTTCCATCAACAAAGCGGGCACGATCACTTCCGGTCTTGACCGTTATATGGAATGGAAAACGAAAGACGGAAGCTATGAAAACACTGCATACGCGCAGTTTGACACCTTCTACGAAGGGCTGTTCCCGAAGGACCGACTGCTGGACATCTTCAAAAACTTTGTCTGCTTCTCTAACGACATTAAGAACACGGCAAAGATCCTTGCCGGTTATCATCAATACTTCGCAGTCAGAAAAGCCGTTGAAAAAGCAATCACCGCCACCAATTCAGACGGTAAAGGTGGCGTGTTCTGGCATACCCAGGGCAGTGGAAAATCGTTGTCCATGGTGTTTTACGCTCATTTGCTGCAAGATGTGTTGGAAAGCCCGACGATCGTTGTGATGACCGATCGTATAGATCTCGACGATCAGCTTTATACGCAGTTCGCAAAATGTGCGGAGTTTCTGCGCCAAAGCCCGATTCAGGCGGAAAGTAAAGAGCACCTAAAAAAACTGCTGGAAGGCCGAAAGGCAAACGGCATTTTCTTTACGACGATGTTCAAGTTCGAACGCGGTGAAACGGCGCTTTCGGACAGGCATAATATCGTCGTTATGGCGGATGAGGCGCATCGCGGTCAATATGGCTTCGATGAGAAGGTCGTATTCGGCGAGAACGCGGAAGGCGAAAAAGAAGCGCATATCACCATCGGGACGGCGCGCGTGATCCGTGACGCCTTGCCTAACGCAACGTTTGTCGGTTTTACCGGAACGCCTATCTCCATGAAAGACCGCAATACACGCGAAGTGTTCGGCGATTATATTGACGTTTATGACATGACGCAGGCGGTGGAAGACGGCGCCACACGGCCGGTCTATTACGAAAGCCGCGTTATCCATCTGAAGCTGGACGAAAACACGCTGAAGCTGATCGACGCTACATACGATTTGCTAGAGCAGCAGACCGATTCCGTGACCATCGAAAAAAGCAAAAAGATGCTCGGTCAAATGGAAAGCGTACTCGGCGCGGATTCTACGATCGAGTCTCTCTGCTCTGACATTATCGGGCATTATGAAAGCAACCGCGCCAACCTGCTGACCGGTAAGGCGATGATCGTTGCGTATTCACGCCCGATTGCAATGAAGATCTATCGCAAGATCCTTGAAATGCGCCCGGCGTGGAAAGATAAAGTCGGCGTTGTTATGACAAGCGGAAATAACGATCCGGAAGACTGGAAAAAGATCATCGGTACCAAGAGCCACAAAGAAGATCTTGCGCGCAAGTTCAAAGACAATTCCGATCCAATGAAGATCGCCATTGTTGTTGATATGTGGCTGACCGGATTTGACGTCCCGTCGCTGGCAACCATGTACGTTTATAAACCGATGCACGGATACAATCTGATGCAGGCAGTCGCCCGTGTAAACCGCGTCTTCAAGGACAAAGAGGGTGGATTGATCGTCGATTACGTCGGTATCGCATCCGCGCTGAAAGAGGCTATGAAGGAATACTCCGCCCGCGACCGCGCAAAATACGGCGATATGGATATTGCAAAAACGGCGTATCCGAAGTTCGTTGAAAAGCTGCAGGTGTGCAAAGACCTGCTCCACGGCTTTGATTTCAGCGCGTTTTTCAACGATAATCCGCTCGAAATGGCAAAATGTATTTCGGGAGGTGCCAACTTTGTTCTGGATGCCCAGAAAAAAGATCTCAAGGAAAACTATCTGAAAGAGGCGCTTCTGCTGAAACAGGCGCATTCGCTCTGCTCCAGTATGTCCACCGAACAACAGCGGCGCGAGGCGGCTTTCTTTGAGGCGGTGCGCTCAACGGTTATAAAGGTTACGACCGGCGGCACCGGAAATAAGCCGCTATCCCTGAAAGAGATCAACGCGCAGATCAATGAGCTCTTAAAGGCAAGTATTCAGAGCGAAGGCGTAATCAACTTGTTCGACAGTCAGGAAGTCGGCGAGCGTTTCTCGCTGTTTGATCCTAACGTTCTTGAAGAGATCGCCAAGATGAAGGAAAAGAATATCGTCGTGGAGATCCTTCGCAAACTGATGGCGGAGCAGATTGCTATTTATCGCAGAACAAATATTGTCCAAGCGACAACTTTTTCCGAGAAGATCGCGTTGCTGATGAATACATACTACAACGGCTTGATCACCAACGAAGAAGTCATAAAAGAGCTTTTGAAAACCGCAGCTGAGATCAAGGCGTTAAAGGATGAGGGCAAAGAACTTGGTCTCTCGGAAGAAGAAATGGCGTTCTACGACGCGTTGACAAAGCCCCAGGCAATCAAAGATTTTTATGAAAATGACGAACTGGTCGCCATAACGCGTGAACTCACGGAAACGCTTCGTAAAAACCGCACGATAGACTGGCAAAAGCGCGACTCCGCCCGGGCAAAAATGCGTATGCTGATCAAAAAGCTGCTGAAGAAACACAAATATCCGCCGGAAGGCATGGAAGATGCCGTTCAGACCGTGATGGCACAGTGTGAGCTTTGGACGGATAACAACGATATGAGCGCTTGATGGAGACAAAAGGTATGGCTAACAATAACCCCCGATGCTTATATGACAACAACTTAATAGACTTTCTCAGTGAAACGGATGTATCCATACTCGGTAAGCTCTGTGACAATTATCACGGCGATGCAAAAGCCACGACGAGAGAGGCGTGGAAGGGCGAAATCTCGGTAATGAAAGACGCTTTGTCTCGTTTTGAAAACAAGGATGGTCGCATCATCTTCGAGTACGATATTCCCCGTTTGGGCAAGCGGATCGACGTTGTTCTGCTTTACAGAGGCATCATTTTTTGTCTTGAGTTCAAGGTAGGAGAGTCTCACATTTTAGAAGCTGACGTTGACCAAGTCCTCGATTATGCGCTGGATTTGAAGAATTTTCATCGGTTCAGCCAGGATAAGGTGATCGTCCCGATCCTCATTGCCACTAATTACAGAGGGTCGTCGTCCGACGTGAAGATGTCCGTCTATGACGATCAAGTCGTCAACCCGTTAGTAACGGGAGAAACCGGCATTTTACATCAGATCACTGCCGTTTTGAACAGATTCCCGAATGAATCGCCGGTTGATCCTAATTGGGTAATCAGCCCGTATGCACCGACGCCGACGATCATCGAAGCTGCAAGATCGCTTTACGAAAATCACTCTGTCGAAAACATCACGCGGCATGAGGCGGACAAAGTTTCGACCGACAGAACTATTGCCTACATACTGGATGTTATAAGGATCAGCAAGGAGAAACAAGAAAAAAGCATCTGCTTCATCACGGGCGTCCCTGGCGCAGGAAAAACACTTGTCGGGCTTGACGTTGCGATCAGGCAAACATATCAAGGACAAAACGAACCTGTAAAAGATGAAGGCGCTGTCTATCTCTCAGGCAATGGCCCGCTTGTGGCGGTGCTTACAGAAGCCCTTGCACAGGACAACTATAAGCGATGCCGCGAAGAAGGCGAGAAAAAGAAAATGACTGACTCTCGCCGCGAGGTGAGCAAATCGATCCAGATGATTCACCGGTATCGTGATAACATGCTCGCAAAAATCAAGAATCCCGTTGAAAACGAGACCCTTGAGATTGATCCCACAAAAGCTGTAAAGATGGAGGAAGCCGGTTTCGGCGAGGTGGAACACGTTGCTATCTTTGACGAAGCGCAACGCTCTTGGACCCACAAGCGCCTTGCTGACTATCTCAAACGCGGTGGAACATACGGAAACAAGCTGAAGGTGCCGAACTTCCCGGTGTCCGAAGCGGCGTTTCTGATTTGGTCGCTCGATCAGCGTGAGGACTGGGCGACGATCATCTGCCTTGTCGGTGGCGGTCAGGAAATCAACACCGGCGAAGCTGGAATCTCCGAATGGATTCAAGCCATTAACGAAAAGTTCCCACACTGGAAGGTTTACATTTCGCCCAAACTGACCGAAGCGGAATACGCTGAGGGTAGGGTCAACGAACTACTTGCAGATAACGGGAATGTCACATATTCAGAGGATTTGCACCTTGGCGTTTCACTGCGTTCTTATCGTGCTGAAAAGCTTTCTGCATTTGTGCACGCATTGCTTTCATTCGATAAAAGTGCGGCGGCTCTGTATGAAGAGATCAAAGATAAATATCCGATCATGCTAACCCGCGATATGGCAAAAGCACGCAAATGGCTCCACTGCAAGGTTAGGGGCACGGAGCGCACCGGTGTTCTTGTAACAAAAGAATCTGCAAGGTATAAGCCGTTAGCGGTACACATTTTGCCGTCTGGCGATGAAAATGCGGTGCACTGGTTTCTTGAAGATAAAGTCGATACGCGTTCCTCAAACTACCTCGAAGACGCCGCCACGGAAATTCAGGTCCAGGGCTTGGAACTCGATTATACCTGTCTGCTCTGGGACGCTGATATGCGTTACGAAAACGGTGAATGGCACTATTATCATTTCAATGGCAACACGAAGTGGAACAGGCTATTAGGCAATACGGAAAACCAACAAGAGCAGATGAAGTATATGCTCAACGCCTACCGTGTTCTTCTTACCCGCGCTCGCGCCGGAATGGTGATTTGTGTGCCAGAAGGTAACCCGAACAAAACGTCAAACGGCTTTTGGGAAGATAGCACTCGCCTGCCGGCATATTATGACGGTACATACCATTATTTGAAGAGCTTAGGGATTGAGGAAGTGACATAAAAATCGGAATGCCGCTTCACTTTAATAACCAAAATTATTAAGTTTAGATTCTTATTCATAAGAGGAGGATAAGCATGGCAACCATCGAATTATCTACGAAAAGAATAGGTGACATAACAGGTACTTTTGAAATACCAACTTACCAGCGTGGGTATCGTTGGAAAGAAAAAGATGTCACAAGGCTGTTAAGCGATATTGAACAAAATCAAACAAAGCCTTATTGTTTACAACCAATTGTTGTAAAAAGAATTGATGAAGACAGGTATGAACTTATTGACGGACAGCAAAGATTAACTACTTTATTCTTGATTTATAAATATATGCATATTGCAAGCAATGGTTTTATGCATGAAGCGCTGTTTAATATAACATATACCAGCCGGCCTGAGTCAGAGCTGTTTTTATTAAATATTAGTCCAGATCAAAAAGAAAAGTATATAGATTTCTGGTTTATGTATAATGCATATCAGGCAATCAAAGAATGGTTTGATAAAAAGGAAAATAAGAAAGCGAGTACACTAAGTAATTTTAACAAATATTTTGACGAGAACATTCGGATCATTTGGTATGAAGTTGATCAAAATGAGGATGCTATTGCGCTATATCGAAATCTCAATGTCGGAAAGATTTCATTGACCGACGCTGAATTAGTAAAGGCTATGTTTTTAAGCAGCGTGACAGCAGATGATTTGTCTGTTGACAATGAAGCCCTAAAAGTCGAACGCCAAGATGAAATAGCGCTTCAATGGGACTCGATGGAACAGCAACTAAACAAAAAAGATTTTTGGTATTTTCTGTCCGGTAGAAATGGAAGGACTTATTCCACGCATATTGAAATAATACTTGATTTAATTGCCGACAAACAAACCGGCGAAAGAGATAAGTATTATACTTTTTTCTACTTTGATAACTTACGTCAGCAAGGGAAAAATTTAAAAAGCATCTGGGAAGACGATATTCAAAGAACTTTTTTGCTGTTAACAGATTGGTTTGAAAACAACGATTTATATCACAAGATTGGGTATTTAATTTCATCCGGATTCTTATCACTTCAAGATGTACATAAATTGGCTAAAGAGAAAACAAAAACGGACTTCCTGAAAGACTTGGATCAGAAGATTAAAGAAAGCATATCTCTTTCAAGTACAAAAAAGCATAATTATGGCGAATTGCGATATATGAACGATGACGGAAAAGAAAACGCAATCGACAAAGAAAAACTTCAAAACCTACTACTCTTATTCAATGTGGTGACTTCAAAAAAGACACAGCGCTTTCCGTTTGATAAATATAACAATCAAGATGAAAACATTCATTGGAGTCTTGAGCACATTCATGCACAAAAATCAAAAATGTTACAATATCAAGAAGATCAAAAAGAATGGCTGGAATACCACATAGAGTCGCTAAGGTCGTTGAAAAACAGCTATAACAATGAGCAGGACATTGCTACTTTGCATGAATTGCTTGAAGATATTGAAAAAGCGAAGAAAAAAAGCAATCTTAGGCAAGATGAATTTAGTGCGCTTCAGGACAGAGTCCTTGATTTATTATCAGCCAAAGTAAACACAAGCACACATTCCATTGCAAATTTGGCGTTGTTAAATACGAGTGATAATGCGGCATTGAACAATTCAGCTTTTGATGCCAAAAGAATTAAAATTATAGAAATGGACAAAGATGGTAGATTTGTCCCGATATGCACAAGGAATGTTTTTCTGAAATACTATTCAACAAACGATAATAATCAATTACACTTTTGGGGCGATGCTGACCGGAAAGCATACATTGAAGAAATCAATAGGGTTTTGGTCGAGTATTTGGATAAGCCAATTTTCTTGAACAAGGAGGAAGCATAAATGAAAGCCGAATTGTGTTCTTTTATTGACGTTTTTAATAAAGAGTTTGAAAACGGACTAAGAGTAAAAAGGATAGAAATACCAAAGATTCAACGCGACTATGCACAAGGTAGGACTGCGGATAAGGATCCTAACGGTAATATTCTGAGGATAAGGAATAACTTTTTAGACACTTTAAAAAACGCAATTATCAATCCTAATGGCCCCGTTATTCTTGACTTCGTTTATGGAAACATCCATGATGGCGTTTTAGTGCCGCTTGACGGACAACAACGCCTTACTACATTGTTCCTTCTCCATTGGTATGCTGCAAAAAAAGAGCAGTTATCAAATGATCAAATACCTTTTATTAGTGCAGATAATACCGGAGAAAAGACGAAATGGTTCTCACGGTTTGGATACGAAACAAGATATAGCGCCCGAACATTTTGCAATGAATTAGTATCCTTCTTGCCATCATTTGACCAAAGAATTTCCGAAGAGATTACTAATCAGTCATGGTTCCCTTTGGACTGGTTGAAAGATCCAACCATATATTCGATGCTGACAATGATTGATGCCATTGATTCAAAGTTCAGTTCGGTGACAAACATAAGCATTTGGGAAAAACTGGCTTCTAATGCCATTGCTTTTTGGTTTTTACCAATTGATGAAAATGAAATGGGATCTCCAGAAGAACTATACATAAAAATGAATTCAAGAGGTGAACCTCTTACTGAATTTGAGCAGTTTAAAGCAGAACTCGAACACAACTTCCGAGAAATAGACGAAGATTGTGCAATAAGAATTACAAAGAAAATCGATACTTTATGGACTGATTTTTTGTGGGACTATTTTGACGATCAACATTTGATTGATAATGAGTTTTTAAGCTATTTTCGTTTCATATGCGACGTGATTTGTTACAGGGATGGCGGTACAACACGCGGCAGATCAAATAATGTGTTTGACTTAATCTCAATATATTTTTCGCCTTCCAATCCAAAAGTTAAAGAAAACATTATGCTGATGGAAAATTGTTTTGATTGTTGGTGTGATCTGTCATTTATGCCTGAAGCCAAAAAGCCGGAACAGTTTTTGGATTCACTGTTTTCAAATGATTATGTTAAAGGTAAAGTTAAAATCGATCGCGGAGAGCGGAATGGAAACAGTATTCTTTATGAATGCTTAAAAACGAACCACGAAGATCGAAAAATGCCATTAACACGATTTGTGATTCTTTATTCTGTCGTTGTTTATTTGCAAAATCATAATATAATAGAGTTCAATCTGTTTACAAGGAGGCTGAGAATAATATGCAATTTAGTCAAGAACTCGGAAGATGAGATTGCAGACAGTGTTACTCATGGTAATAGAATGCCGATGATATTGACTCAGGTATATGACATTATTACAAAAGGAATAATAGACGATAAAAACTCTTCGGGATTCAATTCTGTTCAAATGCAAGAAGAAAAGCAAAAAGCTGAATGGACAACAAATAACCCAGAATGGGAAGAAAAACTATTTGAATTGGAGGATCACAAGTTATTATATGGTCAAATAGGGATTGTTGGGCTGGATGATCCCAATTGTTTTGAAAGGTTTATATCACTGTTTAACTGTTCATATGATAGCGTAGATTGTGCATTACTTTCTATTGGAAATTATACGCAGAAAGAACGTGGCGATAGGTATCAAATTGGCTCGAGTACTATTGATGCCGCTTGGTCTGCATTGTTTCATAGAAGTACTGCGTTTAGTGGATTCGATAATACCAAAAGAATTCTTAGTGAGTTATTATCTAAAGCAAGTGTCTTTAATGATGCTTTGCTAAATTCAATCTCAAATAATTACTTGAATACGTGCGAGAAACAAAAAACATACGATTGGAGATACTATTACATCAAATATCCTGAATTCAGAAATGGAAGATATGGGAAAATTAAGGCATCAGATTTTGAAAACAAGCCATATGAAATGATTATCCTCTATGCACAAACTCAATTATCTGAGAATGCATATCAACCCTTTCTGAAAGTATTGGAAAAACACAACCAATTATCTAAAAGCGATTTTGGTTGCAAATTGTATTTTGGAGAGATGTATCTCACTTGTTTAAATGCCAAGTACTCAATGAGAATAATACACAATGAACATGAATACGAGGTAGCGTCGCTTCCAATCAATCAAAATGAAAACGGAATCGATACGGAAAACCGTGTTGAAGTAGCTCAGGAATTGCTTCCCCTTATTAACACAGATTCTTTTGATTTAGACAGTGCGATAATCATCGATAGTAGTGAAAGTCATGGTAAAGCAATTGATGATTTACGCTTTGAATCAGAGTGATTTTGTGCATCTGGCAGAATGAATGAAGACGGTTCATTTGTGGTTTTTGCTAACAGTAAGATCAATTCATCTTTAAGCGATGGATGCCCTCAAGGAATTCATTTGCTGCGAAAGAAACATGCAAATGATATCGATTCAAATCATCTGTTGCTGAAAGATATCCCTCTAACAAGTCCCTTTGCTGCCGCTAAATTTGTTTGTGGGTACAATGTTAGTGGCAATAGTGCTTGGAAGAATAAAGAAGGAATATCATTAAAGGAACTTCTCGAAAACGAATCTGTGTGATTGGATAATCAACTTAAATAAAAGATTCAGTATTTGTTGCAAGGATCACCTCTTTTTCATAATTAACAAAAGTACCGCCGTACCAAGGCACTTTGCTTTGGTACGGCGTTTTTTGGTATTCGAACCCCCGAAAGGTGTTAAAATCGCTGTGATTTCGAGTCATGTATGAAGAATGTAATCTTGGGTAATCTTATGTGCTTTTCAAGCATTCTTGTGAAAATTCTTGCGTCGGCAAAAACCGCACCCAGCGCGTGGTGATCTACTACCGCTTTGTGGGGTATCTCGAGATCCCGGACGAAGAGACCCGCTTTTCGGAGGACACCCGTCAGGGCGTTTTGGTGGAGTATATCCCCTGCGCGCCGATCAAGGTACACTACGGCGACGACGGAGAAGAATGTGAGGAAGGAGGATAAATTCACCCCAACAAGCCTATCGCTTGCCGGGGACCCCGAAACAAAAAGGAGCAGGAAAACCTGCTCCGGTACATCAATCCGGTATGATATGATACTTTAACTTATTGCCTTTGAACCAACAATAACCCTCGCCGATTTGATCTTCCGTTGTATCTTCGCAGTCAACGAGGATAAAATATCCGTCTTTCATAATAAGCGTTGAATCGCTCCAGTGTGGATCATATTTTTCCGGATCGCGGCTTTCGACCGAGTAAGAAACGTTGCCTTCAAACCACAATTCGATTTGGCATCCCCACGTACCGTCAAAAAGAATGTAAAGGGAATCGTTTTCTTCTTTGAAATCCTTGATATACGCGTCGTGAAAGTTGCCGGAAGCCCAGTCCAGATCTTCAAGATCTTTTTGTGTTTCAACCGTATGATACTCTTGATACTTTACCTTTGAATCTTCCGAAATACACCGTGAGATCAATTCGTCGGAAATACTGTTTTCTTCAACAGAGGCAAGCAAGGTTGAATGATCGAGGTAATTAACGCATCCGTTATCGTTCTCATCAATAACCCAATCGTCAGTTGAGTGATCAACAACAAGAACAAGCGGAATAAGGTATTTATTATTCCTATCATAAACAACTTGCTTTATAAGTTTAGTCTTGCTTTCATCAAGAACAATGTAAAAACGGTTATAGATACTATCCAGATAGCGCTGATATTCGTCACCATCGGATGAAATATTGGAATAATAGCCGAAAACAAGAGAAGTATAGTATTCTCCGTTTCCTTTTCTGATAATGGCAAGCATTAAATCGCCTCCGTTTCTTTTGAACTGTTAGTATTATATCATATACGGTTTCAAAACACAACCGAAGCAAAAAATACGAGTGGCCATAACTCAAATCCGTTATGACCACTCTAAATGGTTGCGCAGAAATGATTTGAACCAACGGTCTTGTATTTTCTCTGCGGAGAAAATACTGCGGTCAGTTCGGCGGCTCTGACAGTCCACCGGACTGTCATTCACTACCG
>JAEEGL010611665.1_pt1 | contig 17775 bp, 21 predicted proteins | sample 9134231 | NCBI WGS metagenome assembly JAEEGL01 (sample SAMN16246548, study PRJNA631951) | gut metagenome | biome: gut microbiome; feature: rumen; material: fiber-attached | host: Bos | place: Iran: Karaj | collected 2018-10 | reverse complement strand
GGTTTATACACTTATCTTAAATCACAAATAAAAGAAGATAAGATTGATGGTATTAAGAATAAAATGGCCATGAAAACAGTTGAAAAGATCAGTAAAACTTGTAAAAAAGATGGAGACATTAAATGGAATTTTACAAAGTTTATTGTTGACCGTAAAGGAAATGTTGTAGGTCGTTATTCACCAACATTCAAACCAGAAGACATGGAAGAAGATATTCTTAAATTATTGTAATGACTATGAAACAAGAATTAAAAGATAAAATTAATAATTTAATTAAAGATACTAAGGCTGAGAATGTTGGAACAAAAGTTCTATATCAAGGTAACTTTATAACCCTTATAGAAGAGAATTATCGCCTTCCTAACGGTGTTTTAATGCCAAGAGAAAGAATTATAAAGAATAAGAATAAACCTGCGGTAATCGTTGTCTCTATTACCCCAGATAATCAATATATCTTAGTAGTTCAAAATAGAATAAATAATATAACTTCAGTAGAATTCCCTGCAGGTTATATTGAACCAGGTGAATCTGTTATTGAAGCAGCAGGAAGAGAATTATTAGAAGAAACAGGTTATTACTCAGATGATTTAGTACTTCTTGATAGTTATAATACTTCCTTGGGTATTGATGGATCTATAGTAAACATTGTAATTGCAAGAAACTGTATTAATATTGATAAACAAAAACTAGACCCTAGTGAATATATTAATTATGGATTATTTACCTTAGATGAAATAAAAGAACTTATAGATAATCACTATATTAATGGAGCAGGTAATAGACTAGCTTACTATGAATTAATAAATAATTTAGGAAAATATAAAGTATATAATAAAAACAGCAAATAAGCTGTTTTTTTACTACTAACTTGTAAAATATACCATTTTATGGTATAATAACCTAGTTTTTTCGAGAGGTAAAGATGAAATTGTATAGTGAAAACAATGGTTTAATTATTGATACAAGTGAACATCATACTTTTAATCAAGGAACTTATAGTCGAATATATGACTATAATGAAGATACTTGCTTTAAAGTATTTAAAGAAGCTAATATCTATCGTCCTGAACCTATAATAATTTTAAAAAGTCTTGATTTAAAAAACTTTTATCAGATTATAGACTTACTATATGATAGTAATCATGTATACTCAGGATATTTAATGAAATTATATCAATCTATTGATAAAGATATCTTATCTGATAAAGAATATTTAGTTGAGTCTGTAAATAATATATATGATAGTATTTCTTGCCTAACGAGAAATAATATCTTAGTTTCTGACTTACACAGAAATAATTTAATTTTAACTAGTGATGGTATTATAATGTTAGACTGTGATGATTTTACTAAATCAAAACTAGCTGAAACATCACAGTTAAATAACTTTAGATTTAAAAGTTTATTAACCTCTCTATTATTTGATTGTCTAGTTAAAAAACATAATCCTAAAAACCTGGATATGGGCATTAAACTAGTTCAAAGACTAGTTGAAGAAGATAGATATGGTTTAGATCACTTTAATAAAACGATGAGGTTATATCAAAAGCCCATAGATTACTTTAACAAGGCAATAAGTAGGTGATAGTATGAAATATTATACAGAAGATAATAAAGAAATAATTTTACCTGATGATGCTAGAAGATTTGATCATGGTAGTTTTGGCGATATTTATAAGATTGATGATGATACTTGTTTTAAAAAGTTTCATAGAACTTGTCGTATTGATATGGATGCCATGAAAACTATTAAAAACTTACATCTACATCATTTTGATAGTATTATTGACTTAGCATATGATGAAGATCGTAAGTTTCAAGGTTTCTTATTAAATACTTATGTAAGAAAATTACCTGATTTCTTATTAATGACACCTGAGGAATTAAAGAAAATATTCTATTCCTTAGTTAATGATGTTAATATTCTTTCATATAATGATATTATGGTATGTGACTTATCATATTATAATACTTTAATGAAGGGTGATGAATTAAAGTTAATAGACTATGATTTATATAGAAAAGTTCATTTACCTAATAATTACATATATAATTATCGTGAGTTAATGCTCTTATGGTCTAGATTGTTTGAAGCTTTAATCATACAAAAGAATTATCATATTAATTTTGGAAATATTTATTCCATATTTAGACTAAGAAATGAATCTATTGATGAAATATCTAGAGTACTTGATCGTTTGGATGGATACCCATTAGTCTTAGATTATTTTAAAAGGTAATATTATGATAGATTTAAATGAATATAGAGAAAGAAAACAATATAAGAGTGGATCCTATGGTATCATTTATGAAAATGATGACCATACGTTAACTAAGATTATGAGATATCCAACAACATCTCCAGTAGCTCTTATAAAGATAAAAGAATTAAACTTAGATCACTTTTATAAAATATTTAATATATATGTCGATAATAATGGTAAAAATGATTATTTAGTTGCTTATGATATGGAAAAGATAGATGAGGAAGATATTAATCTTGTTACAATGCCTATTGACTTTATAATTAATAATTTAAATATTCTTATTAATAGTTTTAAAGTACTAAGTGATAATTTTATTATAGTTAATGACTTACATGAAGATAATATTATTATTAATAGTAATGGTCTATATATAATAGACTGTGATAAATATAGATGTAGTCCTAAGTATGATAAGAATTTAATATATTTTAGTAATATTGAATACTTAAAGAAAGCTATATACTATCATTTAGCTAAAAATATTAATATATTTAAAAGAAGAAAATTAAAGAAGTTATTTGAAAACTATGATTTAGAAGGAATAATAAATACTATTAAAGATTCTAAATCTGTCTATGAATACTTAAAAAAATAATTATTTACTTATTTACTTTAATATATTATAATTTACTTATTGAGGTGTATAAATGAATAAGAATGTAGCAAGAATCATAGGAATTATCATGTTATTAATTATGGTAGGATCTATGATTGCAGGATTATTAGTATAATAAATAAACGAAGAAAAAGAAGAGTAGGATAAAGATTATTTATAGAGAGTAATAGTATGGTGGAATATTACAATATATTTATCTAAAGAAACTTTGGAGTTTAAATCGTTAATCGCGTTAAGATATTGAGTAATAGAAATTCTATTAATAGGATGGTACCACGGTAATGCGTTCCTATATTAATAGGATTTTTTTATATATAAAGGAGGAATTAAAATGAATTTACATGATTTAGCGGAAATAATGTTTCCTAATGTAAAAATGACAGTTGAAGAGTTAGAGAAAAGATATCCAGAAAGAAATCTAGAAGATGGTGCTGAAGTAACAAGATTTGCTCCTAGTCCAACAGGTTTTGTACATATGGGTAGTTTATTATCAGCTTTTGAAGATTATAAGATTGCTAAAGATAGTAATGGTATATTCTATTTACGTATTGAAGATACTGATCAAAAAAGAAGTGTAGAGAATGGTATAAGTGGTATTGTACGTGATCTTGCTGACTTTGAAATTTACCCTGATGAAGGGATGATTAGTGAGACTGAATCTAAGGGAGATTATGGTCCTTATATTCAAAGTGAAAGAAAAGAAATATATGAAGTATATGCTAAGAGTTTAGTAGAACGTGGTTATGCATATCCTTGTTTTTGTACTGAAGAAGAGATAGCTGAGACAAGAGAGATTCAAGAGTTAAATAAAGAAAGAATTGGTTACTATGGTAGTTATGCTAAATGTCGTAGTTTGACTGTTGAGGAAGCTTATAATCGTATTAAAAACGGTGATAAGTTTGTAGTTAGATTCAAGTCACCTGGTAACTATGATAATAAAGTAAAACTAGATGATCGTATGCGTGGTGTAATAGAATTTCCTGAGAATGACTTAGATGTTGTCATTATTAAGTCTAGTGATGGACTTCCAACTTATCATTTTGCTCATGCAGTAGATGATCATTTAATGCACACTACTACCGTTATGAGAGGAGAAGAGTGGATACCAAGTTATCCAATTCATCATCAGTTATTTGAAGTACTTGGATTTAATGAACCTAAGTATGCTCACTTAGGACTTGTAATGAAGATTGATGAAGAAGGCACAAGAAGAAAACTATCTAAAAGAAAAGATCCAGAAGCTAGTGTATCTTTCTATCATGAAAAAGGTATTCCACCTGAAGCAACTAAGTTATATTTAACAACAATTGCAAACTCTAACTTTGAAGAATGGTTATTACAAAATCCTGATAAACCTTTAAGTGATTTTAAACTTGATTTCAAAAAAATGAGTGAAAGTGGAAGTTTATTTGATGTTGAAAAACTATTTAATATATCTAAAAACTATATTAGTCGTATGACTAGTGAAGAATTATATGATAATTATTTAGTATGGGCTAAGGAATTTGATCCTGAGTTATATAACTTATTAGTAAACAACAAGGAATATTCATTAAAAATCTTTAGTATTGAAAGATATCAAGAAAAACCTAGAAAAGATTATGGAAGTTATTCTGATGTTCGTAATGGTATTTGGTATATGTTCCCTGAACTATTTAATAATGTAAACTATGAATTTCAAAGAATAACAGATAAGAATGAAATACTTAATGTTCTTGATACATACTTTAATAATTATTACGATCCTAGTGATGATAAAGAGACATGGTTTAACAAGGTTAAAGAGATGTGTGATAAATTAGGCTATGCATCTAATATGAAGGAATTTAAAGCAAATCCAGAGGCTTATAAAGGTAATGTAGCTGATATTTCAACAATTATTCGTGTTAGTATGACAAGTAAGTCTCAAACACCTGATTTATATGAAATATTAAAACTTATCAGTAATGAAATTCCAAAAAGAATTGAAATGATAAGAAATAATTATAATTAGATTGGTTTATACCAATCTTTTTTCTTGATACTTTATACTATTTATGATATTATTACTTTAGAAGAATAGGAGTTAATTATGGAAAAGTGTGATATGGAATTAGATGTTGAAGAATTAACTAAGAGAATTGAAGAAAGTATTAATAGAATATCAAGAGAAGAAACTGAGGAAGAGGATTTAACTAATGAGTTACCTACTGATGAACCACTATTATATTCTCCTGAAGAAATAGATAAACTTATTAGTGATATTGATGGTTATCTAAATTCACTTAAAAATTATGAAAAGAAAGATATTGAACTTGATTTAGATGAATTAACTAAGGAAATTAATCAAAAATTAGATGACTTAGAAGAGGAACCAACTGAAGATAATCTTGAAAAGACATTATATGATTTATCTGAGATTTCTAGTATGATTAGAGAAGCTCTAGCTAAAGTAGATAAATCTAAGGAAAAGAAAAGAAAAAAAGCTATGTATTGTGATATGGCTCGTAAGAAAAACAAGAATTATTACAAGAATAATAAAAAGAAATCTACTAAGTAGATTTTTTTTACTAACTATGATAAAATAACCACGTTTGAGGGATTTATTATGGCTGATAATATAGATTTAAATAAAATTGAATTGCATAAAGCTATATTTTTTAATAATATTATTAAAAATTTAGATCCAAATGTAGCTAAAAAGATAGAACCAAAGTTTAATGAAATATTTGATTGGTTCTTAAAACGTGATCAATATGATGCTGATACGTTTTCTCATGAATTATTATCTTACTTATTATTTTTAAATGATAATAATGTTCTTGATCAAATATCAGCTGATATTTTAGAAATGTATTTTCCAGGTTGTAACTATACACCCCATATCTTACAAATACATCTATTATTAAGTTTTCCAGATTTACTATATCAATATGATATTGGAACATATTACATGATATCATCAGCTTATATAAGCGATACCGCTAAACTAGCTCGTGTAGCAAATGAAAGATTCAAACTGATAGTAAACGGACTTAGACTTGTATTTCATGGAATTAATTTTTTAAAAGACTTAGATAGAACATATGGTAATAGAGATAAATGTCTAATGATGGCATGTTATTTATATCATGCTACAGAATATAGTATGGAAGATATAAATAATACTTTCTCATACATCGTAGACAATCTAAATGAATACGTAGATTACCTTAGTATGAATGGTTATGATAAAAATATTGAATTAGATAAAATGGAAGAACTATTTAAAAGTGTTATCGATTCAAAAATAAATAAAAGAGCAAATATTATATAAAGTAGGTGAACTAAGTGAAGAATAAAAAGAAGAAAAATACTAAGAAATGGATAATGATTTCAATTATTTCATTAATCGTTGTTGCACTAGGGCTTACATCATTCTTTTTAATTAGAAAATATACAGGAATAGATTATAAGTTAAAGAAACATGGATATACTACTCAAGAAGTAAAAGCCCTAAAAAGTAACTTTAACAAGACAGAATTAAATGAAATATTAAAAAAAGACTATCATAAAGATTATATTTTTATAATTAATAGTAAACAATTTCAAAAAGATAAATACTTAGTATACTTAGATGAATTAAAAGAAGGTAATACGAAGGAATCTATCTTAAACAATTATGATCCTGTTGTAATTGATTTACGTACTAAAGATAATTATAAAGAAGAGAATCTAGATAGTTACTTAGAATATTTAGATACGGATAAAGATAAAGAATTAGTAATAGACTATGTTAACTATGGAAAAGAAATAGAAAATAATAGTTTATATAAAGAAGAATATAAAGATGAATATATAAATTGTCACTTAAAAAATACTAAAGAAACAGTAGATAATGTACTAAGATACATTAACTTTAAAAATCTTATTAAGTCTAATTCTTTATATAAAGAAGAATATTTAGATAAGTATTTAGACTATTACATGAGAAATCAAAGTAAAGACGATAATTATGTCTTAAAATATATAAACTTTGATAATGATGTTAAAAATGGAAAAGATTATAATAAGAATTATCATAGTAAGTATGTAGACTATTACTTAAAAAATAATGATAAAAAGATAGATGAAATAATTAGTTTTATTAATGCTGAAGAAAAGAAAAAACAAGAACAAATACTAGCAACAAGTAAAGAAAAACCTATTGATGTATCAGAAGTTGATGCTGAGAAATTTAAAAGCGCTAAATACTATATAGCAGATTTCCAAGAAAGATATGTTAATTATCAAGCAAGAAATCCTAGTAAAAGTACTGATGAAGTAATAAGATCAGTTAATAGTAATATTGATTATAAGTTCTATACTAATATGAAAAGTACAAAGACTAGTGAAGGATACTTAATGTTAGTTAATAAGTTTTATACTGTGGGATCTGGTTATGTACCTAAGTTAAAAAGTGTTACTGGTGGAGGATCTATGGAGCCAACAGCAGCAGCTAACTTTGAAAAAATGGTACAAGCTGCTAAAAAAGATGGTATAGGCTTATGGAATGTATCAGGATATCGTAGTTATAGTACGCAAAAGTCTTTATATAACAACTATAAAGCAAGAGATGGACAAACTTTAGCTGATACTTATTCAGCTCGTCCTGGTAGTTCAGAACATCAAACTGGACTTGCAACTGATATTAATACTGCATCAAGTAAAGCACATTTTGAAAATACTAAAGAATATGCATGGTTAATTAAAAATTGTTATAAATATGGCTTTATTCTTCGTTACCCACAAGGAAAAACATATATAACAGGTTATAAATTTGAACCATGGCATTATCGTTATGTAGGAGTAGAAGCTGCTACATATATTCATAACCATAATATTACTTTTGAAGAATATCATGCATATTTTGTTAGTCATTAAGATAGCTTAGCTATCTTTTTTATTGATTAAAAACATGTTTTATGATATTATATAGCCGTTTTGGAGGTTACATATGGAAGATGAATTAGCAGAAGCATACTATAAAAAAATATGTGATTATTTTGTAAATCTTGGTCAAGTTGAATGCTATTACTATAATATTATCTTAAGAAAAGATGAAATAATAAGCGCTCTTAAAGATTTACTTAAATCTGGTAATGAACGTTTTCTTACTGATTCTTTCTTATATGCAACCGTTTGGGATTCCCATCTATTTCATTATAGTGGATATTGTGATTACTTTATTAATATATTAAAAGGAATGAACTCTAAGGAAGATTCATATGAAATAATAAGTTCTTTACAATGTTTTGCTCGTCAAGTAGTTTATTCATATCGAACTTATTCCTATGAACATATTCTTAAAAATATGTTTAATGATACTGAATTAGCGATATTTCAAAGCACTAATAAATTAATAAAATCTAGTTATTATTATTTTGCCGGTTTAACTGCTGATGAAATAAATTGTTTGGATAATATCTTCTCTTATTTATTAGCAGTTGCTATTTATAGACAAGATCCTACAATCGTTACTACACAGTTACCAATATTATTAAAAAACCCTAAATATATGTTAACGAACCTTGTATTAAATAACTTTATAAAATATAACTATGTAGGAGGTAAAGTATCATCTATAGATGTTACACCAAACCCTGCTTTAGTACCATATTTATTAAATTATAAACCTAATTCAAAGGCATCTATCTTGTAGATTGTATAAGGAGTTATTATGACAGTAGAAGAAAAAGCATTAGCTTACTATGAGAAAATAATAAATGAATGTTTTAAAATAACTAATAAAAAAAATTGCCAAGAAGAATTTATAAAATCTAAAGATATTATTCTTAAAACCTTAGTAAATATAATTAATAATGGAAAAGAATATCTTTTAACAGATAGATATATATATGCTATATTAAAAGCTAAATATCTAAATATTTTTGCATTAAGTACGAATATATCTTTAATATTAGCCAATCATTTTATGCTTCATTTACGTGCTATTGAATCAAATAGTGAAGAAGAAACTATTATGAATACTTTACAATTTTATGTGCTAAGAATGGAATTTTATGCTAGTTCAGTAGAATATGAAAAAAGTGTAAAGTATATATTAACAGATTTTGAAAGAGAAGTATTTGAGACGTTATTTTATTATTGTAATGAATATAGTACAGTTAATAATACTTCATTTGAAGAAGATATTGAGATTGATAAAGTATTTAGGGTTGTTGCTTGTGCAGCACTATATCGTAGAGATTTAAGTATAATGACTAATCTATTACCACGTTTTATAAATAATTATGAAGAATTAGTTAGAAACTTAGATTTAAATAGTTTTTCGAAGGAAACAGAAAATAAAATATATGGTTTTACATTTTCTAAAGAAAGAAAAATAAATATAACACCTGAGTTAATTAAATATATATTAAATTATAATTATAAAGCCAAGATGGAAATTAAATAATCCATCTTTTTTTGCAAAATATATGATTTTATGATATAATATAGCGCGATTTAAGGGGTTATTATGGAAAAAGAAGAAAGATTAATTAAAATTAATTCTATTATTAATGATAATCTAGTTGATATGAGTAAGAGATATCGTGGTCATTTTGTGCTTGAATCTACAAAAGACAATATAAATAGATACTTAAAGAGAATGATTAATGCAGATAGAGATTATTTACTTACAGATCCTCTTGTTCGTTATCTAATTTCTCATGTATCAGCTCGTTATATAGGTTTTAAAGAGAATTCATTTGAAAATTATATGAGATTATTATCATCTAATAATGATTCAGTAATAATCGCTAAAATTATAGATGACTATTTCTTATATTTGAATTTTTGTAAGAGTCGTAATGAAAGATGGGCTTATGAAGGTACAAGACTTGCAAATGAAGGTAGTAGAATAATAAAAAGTATACATGGTCTTAATCAAAAACTATTAGATTCATTAATAACAATGAGTGGTGAACTAAAAACAATCCACCAAATTCCATATAAAGATCGTTGTGACATGAGTCTAATATTTAGATTATATGCATCAAAAGCCTTAGTAATTAATGATTATGATTACTTTCTAAGTAAAGCACAGTATTTAATTAATAATTATAAAGATTTATTTAACAAACTTGAATTAGCTAAAATTAGTGATCCTGGACATGGTATACATGGTAGTTTATCTCATAACGTTCCATTTGTTGACTATATTACTAAGACAGAATCTACTAAAAAACTAATAATTGAATAATATGGAGTATACTATGGATAAAGAAGAAAGAGTAAATAAATTATATTCTATTATTGCTAATAGCTTAGAATATATGAAAAATAAATATAATATTCATTATGATATTAATACTAGTACTCTAAAATCAGTAATAGTTGAATGTTTAAAAGAAATAGTTGAATCAAATAGAGATTATTTAATTAATGAATCATTAATATCTTATTTAATTACTAGATTAACATCAATTCACTTAGGTCTTTTTGATGCTGATTCTTTTTGTAATTATATGAAAATATTATCATCTAATAATGATTCACTAATAATAACTCAAATTATTAAAATATATTTAGTAAATTTAACTATTTGTTTAACTAATAATGAATCTTGGGCGTTTCGTGGAACACTACTTGCTGAAGAAGGGAAAAATATACTAAAAAAATTATCAGATGTTGGAAGACAAATATTAACTAAATTTGTATCATTAGATGATCAATTATCAAATATTAAAAGTTTAACTTATCATGATAATTCTGATTTACGTGGAGTGTTATATGTATATGCATCCAAAGCTATGATATTAAATGATTATGACTATTTTATAAATAAATCTAATTATTTAATGACAAACTATAATGAATTAATGGCAAAACTTCAATTTGTTAATTTCCTTGATCCAAAAGAAGGATTAGATATAAAAACTAAAAATTCAAAAGAATTTATAAACTATATAATTAATATAGAATCACCTAAAAAATTAATTATTGAATAATAGGAAGTGATCTTATGGAAGAAAAAGTAGATTATTACTATAAAAAAATTATAAATGTATATCTAACTGATAAAAAGAATTTGGATTCAATGACAGAGAGTGATATACCAAATAGTAATAAAGAAGAAATAAAACGTTTATTAAGAGAACTTATTAATTTAAATAGAGATCATCTATTAACCGATTGTTTCTTATTTCTTTTAATTGATGGTAACTTATTACATTTATCAGATGAATATCCTACTAGATATGATTATTTTTATGATGCTATACATGAAATGTTAGTTTTATTAACTAAGAAATCTGATATAGAAATCATTCATGAAATTATGGAATTATATGTATCTAGTATTAGTGCTAATATATGGTTTTGTAGAAAACATTTAATAATGCCACTATTAAATGATTTAGAAAAAGAAATAATAGAGAAAACAGAACAAACTAAATCAGTTCTTTCTGATAATAATGAATTATTAGATTATGAAACAGTAATATTAAGGAGATTAATTAATAGGGCATGTGCTATCTCTTTATATAAAAAAGATAAAGAATTATTTTATAATTTACTAAATGAATTTTGTAGTGATCCAAATACTATTATTACTAATCTAATATTAAATAGTTTAGTTAGAATTGTTCCTGATGATTTTAATATAGATAGATCTATAAAACTAGTATCATTTTTAGTTAATTATAATAGTAAAAATAAAAGAGAAATAAGATAGCTAAGCTATCTTTTTTTTGCATTTAATAGAGTTTTATGATATAATATGCCATTGAAAAAGGGGTATACTATGGATAGTAAAGAACAACTTAGTGATTTATATATCAATATGAAAGCAGAACATTTTTTTGAAATTATTCATAATAATTTTAAGCTTTTTTCTTCAAATGATATTAAAAAGTATGAATCATTACCAAATAAAGATGATCAAAGAAGAAAATTACTAAGGAATATTATTAAAGCAGGTAATGATCGATTTTTAACAGATTCTTATCTTCTTACAATGACATATCAATCTTATCAAACAGCTTATCCTTTTTATTTTGATGAGTTTTCTGCTAATCTTGATTTCTTAGCAAATAAAGATCAAACAACGATTATTTTTCTACCTCTTTTTAAATATATAAATCGATTAAATAATTTTGGTAATCAAGTATATAAAGATCGTGCCATAAAAATGTTTACTGATCTAGAAAAACAAATTTATAATAAGTTATTACAATATCATATTGATATAAGAATTAAATATTCACTAGATTACTATGTAGACTGTATTTCAGAACTTCTTCCTTATTTCGCAGCTGCAGCTTTATACTTTGAAAATCCTAATTTTTTAGATGATTTAGTATCAAGAGTATTATTTAATCCAGAAGAATTCTTAGAGAAATTATATTTAAACAATTTTTTATCTTATGATTATACAAGAGGTGGTCGATTATATAATGCTAGTTTAAAGAATTCTACTAACTTACTTAAATTTGTATTAAAATATAATCCTAAGGTTAAAAGAGAAATTAGATAGCTTTGCTATCTTTTTTATTGTCCTAATACTTTCTTTATGTTATTATAAAAATCGTTTTTGAGGGAAGTATGACATTGGATGAGAAGGCTGATTACTATTACAATAAAATAATAGATAGTTGTAAGGCTATGATGAAAGCACAGTATACTTATATGGACATTATAAACTGTGAAAAGCAAATAAAAAGATTATTAGTAACTATTATTAAAAATAATAATGAACGTTTCTTAACGGATGGTTATTTCTTTTTTATGATTAAAAATGTATTTATTTATTATCACCCTTGTTACTATGAACAGTTTACTTTATACCTTAAAAAACTAACTAAAAAGACAGAAGAAGAATTAATAGAAAATAGTTTAGGTCCATATATTATGATGTTACATAAAGAATATATTTATATAAACGAAAGAAGCTTACTTAGAAAACATCTTTCTAAACTAGAATATAGTATTTTAAAGAAATTTGATAATGTTTGTAAGAGAGTAAACTCTATAGATCTATTATCAATCTTTGATGATATCATAATTAGAAATATATCTTGTTATGTATTATCAGATTGTCTATATCATAATAATATTGATGAAGTAGATGATATAATTGAACATATACTTAGTAATTCTAAGGAAATAATTTCTAACCTAGTACTAAATAATTTAATTACATTTAAATATAGTAAAGATAGGTGTACTTCATTTTATATTAGAAAACCTATTGAACTAATAAATTATATTATTAATAGTAGTTATAAAACTAAGAAAATGATTAAATAGATAGCATGGCTATCTTTTTTCTTGAAAAAATATATCTATTATGTTATAATATAACGCGTTTTTAGGGGTTGTATATGGATAAAATTGACATCTTATATGAAAAAATTATCAATCATAGTAAAAGAGCTTTTATGGATAAAGATACTATTACAGAATTATATGCTGAAGAAGAAAATATTAAATTTGCTTTAAAGAAGATTATTAATAGTCATAATGACTTTTTAATAACGGATTTATTCTTATTTGTTCTTATACCTGATATTATAAAGAATTATCGTTCATTTGATAGATTAATGGAATTATTATATAGCATATCTGATAGTGATCCTCTTAAGACCATTAATTATATAAATCGTAAATATGTATCTTATCTCATATATTTACATGTAGACGAATCAGAAGCTAATAAATACTTTACTTGCCAAGCAAGAATGTTTGCAACTCCAATTGAATATGAAATAATTCAAAAAGGTTTAGAAATAAGAAAATATATAAATAATATAGATAGTATTGATAAAAAGGATCTCTTTCCTTTATATGAAGTAGCTCTATATAGTTTGGGAATATCTTTGTATAGGAAAGACTTAGATTTTGCAAATAAAATAATAGATTTTTGTAAATCTAATCCAAATGAAGTAAATGATAAGCTTGTTTTAAATGGATTCTTATACTATACAGATTCTGGGGAACCTTATCTTAGATGTGATCCTTCATTTGTAGATTTTATATTAAACTTTCCTAATGGATTAGCAAAAAGAGAGATTAGATAGAGGTAATTATGAAAAATTATAGTAATAATGTAAAAAATTGTTATCACTCTATCGAAACATATCGAAATGAATTACGTACTCTTAACGGAATGTGGAATTGTAATTATAATAGTAGAGATAGATTAAAGGTTGCTATTGATACTGTATATCATAGTGGAAGAGGTTATCTGTTATCAGAAGCTCTTCTATATTACCTAGTTAATGCCAATGCTTATCAAAGTCACGCAGATTTCATTAGACATATAACTAAAGATATACTTGAATTATCGCAACCTGATATTGTAAGAGTAATATCAATACTAGTACCTTATGTTAATACTAATACATCAATGCCAATAAGACTAGGTAATATTGATGATTATAATCGAGTTAGAGATCATCTAAAAACGTTAAATAGGATATTTGTAAGTGATATTATATATGACGTTAATAGTGCAATCTTTAGAATGTATGATATGGATAAAAAACTAGATGAAAAATATGATGATTTAATGAAATATATCTTAGAAATACTTGGGGCTTATGCTATCTTTAAAAAAGAATCTTATGTCTTTGATAAAGCCCTAAAAAAATATAATTATTTTAGAGATAATAGTGAACTATTTACTGATTTACTATTAAATGGTTGTTATCATATAACTAATTTAGATTCTAATAAGTCTAATATTACTATTGATGTTAATCAACTTATTAGTTACTTATTAGTTCATGATAGTACTTCTAAGAAAGTAATTATTAAATAGGAGGTATACTATGAACATTAATAATAAAATAAGAACTTATTATGATAAATTCTATAGATTAGAAAAGACAGTATCATTTGCACCTTCTATTAAAACGATACCTAATAATACCTTTAATGAACATTTAAAAAAAGTAATAAAAAATAAAAAAGATCATCTATTAACTAATTCTTATATATTATATTTACTACGTGATGCTGATATTAATTCAAATAATTACAACGAATATTTTGGTAGATTATTTTATAAATTAGATGCCATTCAGGGTAATGAGATTGATATACTCTATGAACTAAGGACGTATTTAGAGTTTGTATATAGAATTCGGATTAATGATCCTAATACAAAAAATGCCATAATTACATCTTTAAATATCTTTGAAGAAGAAGTATTTAATGCATACACCGTATATCGTCAAAAATTAGTAGATAATGAACAAATAAACTCAACAGATTTTATAATATTAAAAGAAACTTTAATAAATACATCAGCCATATCATTATTAAATCATAAAGATTCATGTAATACTTTATTTAAAGATTGTTTAGATAATTATCAATCTTTTCATACAGATTTAGTATTAAATGGAATTGTACGATATAAAATAGATGAAGAGAATAATCAAGAACTATATTTTATTCATTATATCGGATTAACTAATTTTTTACTTCAAAGACAAACTAATAAAAACAAAATTATAATTAAGTAGATGCTTATTGTAATAATAGGCATTTTATGTTATAATAAGCAAGTTTTAAGGGGACCATATGTATGATGAATTACTAAACTTATTTGATGACTATTCATCTAAGAATTTATATGCAGATATTATCTTTATTAATCAAGTATTTATCATCATGAGTAAGTATCATCCAGTAGGTAAATACTTAAAACAAATATTTATACATAAAAAGAGATGTCAATATCTTCCAGATAAGAAAACAATTAATATAAGTCTTAATGTAATAGAGAAATCAATTAATAAGTTAAAACCAAAGTTAAATAAAGAAGATTATGTCTATTTATATAATTTAATGGTACTTGAAACTATCTTTCATGAAATGGAACATGTATATCAAGAAGAATTAAAGTTATCAAGTGATATAAACTTAGAAAAATCATTATTAGTTTTAACTGATCCATTATTATTTATTCCAGAGTTAAAGAATAGTAATAATAACTTTATTACGAGATTAAAAATAAGATTTAAATTAAGAAAGAATTATCGATATTATTATCGTAATCATGATTTAGCTCCAATAGAGAGAATGGGTAATATTAATACTTGTTCTAAAATGATTGAGTTAGTAAAGAACTATAATCAATGTAATGAAGGAATAGATATATTTTATACGTTAATTAGTACACTATTATCCAATCAATTATTAAAAGGATATAAAGTAATAGGGGATAGAACAAATAATCCTACAATAGACTATTTATTAGGTATGAAAGAGCCTATTGTAAATGATATTATCTTAAATACTGATTATTTTAATGATATAAGTCATCCATTTGAAACAAGAGTATCTTGTGGTCTTGTATTAACAAGTAATGAATATGATGAATTATCAAGTAGAGTGAGGAATATAAAATGAATAAAGTTGATGTTATTTATGAAAAAATGGTAAAAATTACTACTGAAATGTTTGAAGAGAATGAATTAGAAAACTATGAAGATGATGTAAAAGATAGTATTCGTGTTATTCTTGCATCACATAATGACTTTATTCTTGAAGATTCATTTATTAAATGTATGGCTTATGTAGCTACTGACTATTATAATGATTATTTAAAATTTCAAGACTTACTAGATACTTTTCTTGATGATAATTTGATTCATAATATTTATTCATTTGTAGACTTATATACTAGTGTTTATTATATATATGATACTAGAATGGAAATAAATCCTTGCCAAACGGAATTATATCCAGATGAGATACCATTATTTGATGATTATGTTCAAATTCAAAGAAAATTAGAGGAAGAATATCCAGATCCAGATTGTTTTGTATTTCGTGATGTTGTAGCTACTATTATTGCATACTGTATTATTAATAATAAACAAGATGAATTTAAAAAACTATGTAATATCTTCTTAGAAAATCCAAGAAAAACAGTAGATGATTTTGTACTTAATGGATTAATAGAGGAAAGAGAAACTGATCATTATAAGTTTTATAAATATAGAACAATACCAGTAAGAGAAGAAGAAGAAGCAGTACCAGTTATAAATTTTATACTAAGTAAATTTAATAATAAAAATAATAAAAGATTAATTATAAAATAAACTAAGAAAAGGAGGAAATATGAAACTATTAAATAATGTTTTAAGAATAACATATATTAATAAAAAAGCTTTTAAAGCTTTAACAACAAGAGAAAAAGATAGATTTACTGAGAAATTTGATATTATTCATAATTATCTTCCTTTTATAAGAAATTTTAATCCTAAGTTAAATAATATTATAAATAACAGTTTAATTAACTTAGTAAAGAATAATAGAGAATCATTCATATGTGAGTTATATGTAAAATTTGCAGATCAAATGGTTTCTAAGTCACATGATCAATGGATAAGAGATCGTGGTTATACTTATAAATCTGCTTATAATATGGAAACTGAGCATGATTTCTATGAAATGATGGGGTTATTTACTTATTACTTTGAAACTCATTATGGGGAATTTAATAGACGTAGTATTAATTTTAGAGAAAATAAATTATTTATGAACTTATGGGATATTAAATTCTTAAAAACAGTGAAATATACAGAATCATTCTATATACATATCGTATGGTACTTGTTTAGATATTTCTTATCACATAATGAATTAATATCAGATGTTAAATTATTTGATGAGATTACTACTATGCTTGCTAATAACACTACTTTAATGGACTATTATCGTATGAATTATAATGATGATTTAATAGAAACTATTCCAGCTGATCTTGTAAAAAGATATAAGAAGTCACAGAAGGAGATATTATGAAAGATAGTCTCACAATAAAACAATATTATAATAAAAAAGATTGTTATGAATTACATAAATTATGTGTTGATGACAATTTAGAATATAGTGATAAGTTTGAAGAATTAAAACCATATGCAAATATTCTTC
>JAEEGL015973549.1_pt1 | contig 17776 bp, 14 predicted proteins | sample 9134231 | NCBI WGS metagenome assembly JAEEGL01 (sample SAMN16246548, study PRJNA631951) | gut metagenome | biome: gut microbiome; feature: rumen; material: fiber-attached | host: Bos | place: Iran: Karaj | collected 2018-10 | reverse complement strand
TATTTGAACCTCGTGCATATTCAGAAAGTCAACAAATAGCTAATTATTTAAAGAGTAATAATGCAGTTATTGTTAATTTAAAAAGAGTAACACCAGATCAAGCAAAAAGAATCGTTGATTTCTTATCAGGAACTTTATATGCCATAGAAGGTGGATTAGAAAAACTTGGTGGTGGAATATTCTTATGTACACCTAAGGATGTCCCTGTAGAAGGTAAAATTACAGATGATAATCCTGTAAAGGGAAAAGAGAAAAAACCTCGTGAAGAAGGACGCAATGAGGATGAAATTGATTGGGAATAGTTAATAACTATTCTTTTTCTTTACACTTTTTTAATGTTAAGTAATAAAATAAATTAATTTTCTTGAAATGACTATATTTTTTTTATATAATAAAATTGAATAAAATAGGAGAGTGAAAATATGAATGAACAAGTTTTTAGGTCAACAGAACCTCAGTATACACCAATGTCAGAACCAACTGTAGAACCTAAGAAAAAAGCGGGGGATAATACTTGGAAAATTCTAGCAGGAGTATTTGGTGTTATTGCCATTATTCTAGGAATTTTGTTACTAACAAAGAAAGAACCAATGACCGTTGTGTTTATTAATGAAGATAACGTTCGTTTAGAAAAAGTTAGTAAAGGTAGTAAAGTTAGTAAACCTCAAATAGAAGATGAAGATTTTCTTGGTTGGTTTGATGGTGGTACAGAATTTGATTTCAATAAAGGCGTAGATAAAGATTACGTATTATATGCTAAATTTGATAATAGTAAGCAATTTACAGTAACTTTTGATACTGATGGTGGTAGTACAATTGAACCAGTTAAAGTAAAAGAGAATAAAACTTTAACAATGCCAGCTAATCCAACAAAAGCAGGATTAGTATTTAATGAATGGACACTTGATGGTAAAACATTTGATTTTAGTACACCAATTACTAGCGATATTACATTAAAAGCTACTTGGAGAGAAAATGATAATACTGTAATGGTAAGATTTGATTCAGCCGGTGGTAGTAGTGTAGCTAGTCAAAAAGTACCAGTAGGTGGAACAGCTAAGAAACCTAATAATCCAACAAGATATGGATATAATTTCGTTGAATGGCAATTAAATGGTGTTGCTTATGACTTTAGTCAAACAGTAAATAGTGAAACAACATTAAAGGCTACTTGGAAAGAAAAACAAAAAGTAACATTAAGTTTTGATTCTGATGGTGGAAGCAGTGTAGCAAGTAAACAAGTATACGTAGGAGAAGCCGTTGGTACACTTCAATCACCAACTAAATCAGGATATGTATTTAAAGGATGGACACTTAATGGAAGTGCATTTAATGCAAATAGTAAAGTTAATGGAAATACAACAGTAAAAGCTAAATGGCAAACTGTTGATGAAAACAATTATGAAAAAGCAGAAGCTGCAATTAAAGCAAAGAAATATGAAATTACAAAAGATGGTCAAACATTTACAGTAACAAGTAGTGGTTGTGAAATTACTTGCAAACCAGCATCAATGAGTGTTAAATCAGTATCATTTGATGTTAAATGTGGAAGTAAGACAGGAACAGTAACAGCTCCAGCAACTGTAAAAGTTCCAACATTCACTTGTACTTATGTACCAAACTCTAATATGATTAACTCTGATGTTACAATCAAAGGTGTATCAAGTGGTACTTTATATAATACAAGTGGTGAATATTTAGATAATATTTCAAATGAAAAAGCTGTTGTTAACAATGGTGACTTAAATGGAACAACTAAGTTAAAAATGAAATACAATGGCACGGTATATGATATAACTTGTACTAAGGCGGGATAATAAATTATGAAGAAGATCAGATATTTATTATTCCTCTTCTTCTTATTATGTTTCGCTAATGTTAAAGCCCTCACATTGGATCAAACAAAATATGAAGAGTTAAAATTAAAGAGGGCTTATGTCATTTGCGAATACGTTTTTGACTTAACAAGTTATAATCCGACTTTAAAAGATTTATTGTTGGCATCACAAAGCTGTCCAGCTGATAAAGTAACAGTATATGAAATTAAAATATCACAAGATCTTAATGGTAATACTACAAGATCTTATCAAGAATTATTAAGTGGTAGTAAATCAGCTACATTTCCTAAAATAGATATTAAAGAAATATATACTGGAGCGATTGGAACTAATAATAAAAAAGTAGTTGATAGTACACCAAGTACTGTAGTTCATAAAATGAATACAAAAACTGTTAATCAAACTTATTATGATACTTTAAAGATATCAAGAAGTTATATTGTTGGACCTTATATTTTTGATTTAGCTTATCATAATCCGACATTACAAGATTTGATGCTTGCTAATCAATATAATCCAAAAGGTACAGCAGAAATAATTGAAGCTAAGACATCAACAAATTTGAGTGGTGTAACAACAAAAACATATACGGGATTACTTGGTAGTGGAAAACTAAGTGCATTCCCAACTTTTGAAGGTAGATATGTGTTTAGAAGTATCATCAATCCTACTAATCACAATAAGGAATCTAGAACCGATTTAATGACTGGCGAAACGATTAATAACGGTCCTAAAGATGGTGAGACTACAGAGGTTGATGAAAGTGATCCAAGAAATAAAGAAGTTAACTATAATACTAAATGTATGGGATATTTAACTATTCCTGGTACAGATGGTGTAGTTAATAATATATGTATTCGTTGGAAAGATAAATCCAAGAATTCTAATGCTGAAGCAAATAATGTTAGTACAGGTATTTATACATTACCAGTATCTAATTATCCTAATGTTAAGAATGGTAATTTAGTATTAGCAGCTCATTCTGGTTCAGCAAATATATCATATTTTAAAACACTATGGAAACTTAAAGAAGGCGATACGGCGTCTGTTAAGTTTAATGGTAATACTTATACTTATGTTATTAAGAAAATATATTTAGTACCTAAAACAGGTGTTGTTAAAATAACTCGTAATTCATCAAGAACAACATTGACATTGATTACATGTACAAAGAATGATGAAGCACATCAAACAGTTTATATTCTAGAACTTAGAGATATAGACGGTAAAGAATATCAATAAAAGCAACGAAAGTTGCTTTTTTCTTTATTGAACTTTACATTATTAAATGGTATACTTATCTTAGTATAGAATAGGGTGATAATATGATAGATAAGAAATCTAGTTCTGATAAAATTAAGCCAATTCTTTTCTTAGGTTTTGGTATTATTTTAGTTATTACTGCTATTTGTCTATTGTTATATGATCGCTTTATGTTAGTAAAAGAAGCGGTCTTTACCGAGATTGAAATGAAACAAATGGAAGAAAAAAACAATAGTGAACTTAAAGATGATGACGATATAGAAGATAATACGAATATTGATGATAATAAAGATAAAGAAGAAAACAAGGATAATAAAGATAAAAAGAGTAGTAGTTCTAATAATAAAAAATCTACTAACTATAAATCTAATAGTCGATATCTAGGCTATTTAACTATATCTAAAATAGGACTAAAAGCAGGTATTCCATGGAAAGATTCATCTATGAATAATGTTGATAAAGGTATATATACATTACCAGTATCTAATTATCCTGATGTTGAAAATGGTAATCTTGTTCTTGCTGCTCACTCTGGAAATGCAAGTATATCTTATTTTAAAAATTTATGGAAATTAGCTGTTGGTGATACAGCTAATGTATCTTATAATGGTAAAACTTATAGTTATAAAATAGTTAATATATATTATGTTGAAAAAACAGGTACTGTTCAAATAACACGTAATACGAAGAAGACATCCCTAACTCTAATAACATGTACAAAAGATAGTGATACGCTACAAACGGTATATATATTAGAATTATATGCAATTAATGGAGTTAGTTATGGTTAAGATAGTTGGTATATTTAGTTTAATATTTTATTTAGTATTCTTAATGTTATTAGTAACTAATTTAAATAAAAAAAATAAGATTGTTAAAGGAATATTTGCTATCTTAATAATTATCTTTTTAGGAATACTGATGCGATCTAATGAATCTGTTCTTGATAGTGTATTAGCTATAATAGTTAGATATATATATTTCCCTAGTTTTTCAACGTTTATGTTGATAGTACTTGGTTCATTAGTAATTCTTCTTTATAGTGTATATAATGATAAATTACCTAATAGAGTAAGAATTGTTAATTATGTATTTGCTAGTTGGATAATAATTGATTATATAATATTTATTCTATTGAAATTAGATGTAACTAGTTACATTGAATTGTATTCTGGAACAAGTTTAACATGTTTACGTTTTGTAACTAGAGGATTTACTATATGGATAGCTACATTGATTATTATGAAAGTATGTTATCACTATCTAGATGATAGTAGAGGTGTATGATGACTGCAAGATATCTCTTTATTAAATTTACAGGGTTTCTTTTGGTTATATTGGGTTTAAGTTATTCTATAACATCTTTCTATAATATGTTTAGTTATTTATATGGAAATGTTGTTATTAATAATAGTAGTACAATTGTTATGATAATAGGTACAGTAATACCATTATTTATGTTAATATTTGGAATTTTCTATTTTATGTATACAGATTATAATATTACAAAGATTAATAAGAAAATATTTATATGTTCTATTATCTTAATTGCTTTTGGAATAATTGTATTATTATTTAAAATTAAATATTTGGTAGTTCATATGTTTGCCATAAGTCAGATAGCTTATTTCTTACATTTTAGTTTAGGCTATGTATTAATCGTTTTAGGTCTTATGACAATGTATTCTTGCCTTAAATATAAATTATAAAAAGACATAGTATTATGTCTTTTTTTGTGATAAAATATTGATAGAATAGGGTGATTAGTGTGTATTGTAGTAATTGTGGTCATAATAATACTAATGATTCTGCATTTTGTACAAAATGTGGGTCTCTTTTATCATCTAATAATCTTATTCCCATTGATATTTTAAGGAAAGAAAATATAGTAAAAGAAGAATCTAGTAAAAAAAATAGAATAAGAATAAGTAGAGTAATTGGATTCTTATTAATGCTAATTATTTTATTTACAGTAATAAGTAGATCTTCTAATAAGTTTCATTTTCTTAAGAGTGAAACAAATAGTGGTTTAAATAATAATATTAGTACTAATAAAACAATAGTAGAAGCAGATAATGTATATTCTAATATTGATATAAATAATAGTGGGGATGCTATTAATTTAATAAAAGAGGACTCTAATAAACAAAAAGATTCTTGCCCTAGTAGTATTAAAGAAATTGAAAATAAAATGATTAATGAATTTAATATTACTGCTGTTAATTTATGTGAAATGAATAATGGTTTAGCTAATGAATTATATAAATCATTGAGTACTATATATAGTTTATTTCCTAGTATAAAAGGTAATATAACTAATATTACTATTGGTAATTTTGATAGTCGTAAATATGGCGTAATTGCTTTCTATCAACCATTATTCCCATTTGCTCAAAGTAAGGATTATAATCACGTTTATAAAATGAGAATAGTATTAAATGCAAGATTCTTTTTAAATGAGAATTTATTATCTGAAACAGTTCGTCAATCATCATTATCAGGTTATTTTCCAAAGAATGCTAATATAACTTCCCCAATAGCTCATGAAATGGGTCATTATATATCATTTTATGCAATGAGAAGAAATAATAAGATAGATCAATCTTTAATTTATAAGAAAGATGATAATAATTATGATTTATTAGTTGATAAATATGATTCTAGTGAATTTAGTAAACAAATGTTAGATGAAGCTTATAATCTATATATATCTGAAGGTAATGAAAAGATAGATTTTGATAAGTGGAGAGAAACTATTTCTAGTTATGCAATTATTAAAAATGAATCAGGCAAAGACTTGTATGATGAAACAATAGCTGAGGCTTTTCATGATTATTATCTAAATAGAGATAATGCAACTCTAGCTAGTAAGTATATTATTAGAATCCTTACTAAATATGTGGAGGGTGTATGAAAAAGAAAATATTAATATTAATAATATTTGTTTTCACTATGTCAGTCTCTGCATCAAATAAGTTTACTATTAAAAACATTAACTTTAATAAAGAAGAACAAATAATTAGTAAGTTACCAAAAGAAAATAGTTTATCTTATAAAATAGATTTTCAAGATGAAAACAAAGAAATAATTGATTTATCTAAAAAAATAACATATTTATTATTAGGACCTAGTAATAAAGATGAAACAAGTGAAGAGTATTATAAACGTCATAAAGATTTTCTTAATATGCGCTATAAACCAGTAATACCTACTAAGAATGGTAAACCTGATACTAGTAGTCAAGAATATAAAGATGATATTGTATCTAGTTTTACATTACCAACAATGTTTACGATGCTTAATGAAATGGATATTAATTATTCAACATTTGGTGATATTAATGTATCTAAAAGTAATGATTTAGTTCTTAGTACAGTAGTTCTTCCTAGTGTAACAATGAAGGAAGAAGATAACTTAGATTCTACTAAGTATAATACTATCAATACTAACTTAGTAATGTACTATTTCTTTAAAAAGAATAATACTAATTATGAACTTTATTATTTAGTTGTTGATAGTGAAGATAATATTGATGATTATTTAAGTTATATTAATGATAATGGTAAAAAGAATACTATTAATATTGCTAAAGATTATAGTGATACATTAAATAATGTTTATAACATTACAAACTTAAAGAAAATTACTAACTATACTATTAATAATATATATGAAAATAATAAAGATAAAATAGTTAAAATAGTATCTTTCTATAAAGATGGTAGTTCCTTTATAGGTAATGGTTTCTTTATAAATAAAGGTCTTGTTGTAACAACTTGGGATTACCTAAAGAGAACTTTAGTTAATTCTCAAGATATTAAAGTAGTAGTTAATAATAAATCATATGATGTAGAGGGTATTGTTACTATTAATAACGATAGTAATGTCGTTGTCTTAAAATTAATGGATGAAGTATCAAATGGTATTAAGTTAGCCAATAAAATTAATATTGGTGATCCTGTTATATCAATATCTAATCAAGTAATAGGTTATAAAGCTAATAAAGGTTTATTAGTATCAGATAATGGTTATTATCAAAGTACAATACCAGTATCTATTAGTGATGAAGGAAGTCCATTATTTAATACTAATGGTGAAGTAATTGGTATGAATACATCAATACTTACTAATAGTCCATCATCATTCTCTATTCCATATATGTCATTAATAGAAATAAGAGATAAATTTAATAATATGAATTTTAATGATATTAAAACTATTAGTTTTAAAGAATTAAAACAAGAATACTATGTAACTTATGGAATAGAAGAGACAAATGATAATATATCTAAATCTCGTTGGAAAAAGATTGATGAAATAACAGATATATCTAATAATATTCATATGAAAATAGTAAAAGCGAATTATTATAATGGTGTAGTAAGTATTCGTTATAAAAATAATTTAGATACTATAAGACCTATGAAGATGGCAGAATCATTTAAGAACTATTTGTTAAATAATGGTTTTAAGGAAGAATTATATAGCGATAAGAAGTGTATCTATGAAAAGGGTAATTATCAAGTAATCCTTATAGAAGAATTTGATTACTTAATAGTTATAATGGTGATATGATGAAAGAATTATTTAATAAATATCGTATACCATGTGCTATCATTTCACTTCTCCTTGGAATAGGGTTTATCCTATCATTCTTCTATCTATTTATCTATGATACGGATCATGATTTTAATAATGATTTTTATAGTGTATCTTATGATGGCAGTTGGCATATAATTAAAACAAGTGATGACAAGTTAGTTTTATCACATGGTAAAGGAACATTAACGTTTAATATTATTGAACTAAATGAAAATAAAATATATTTAGATATTGATAGTTTAATAGATGATATTAAATATGATATTGAAAAAGAAAATAGTAGTTATAAATTGTTATCACAAGAAAAAACTTATTTAACAAAGAATCGTTTCTTGGGTTATTCATATTTATATGAAAATAAAAGCGATAATGTAAAAGTAAGTATCTATAAGGATGGTAAATATATTGTTGTTATTACTTATGAAGCGAATACTAAGTATTTTGATATGCTCCTAGATAGTGCAAATAATATTATTTATAATTTTAAATTATTAGAAAAGAAATATGATTTAGTTGAAAAACTTGAAATACCAAATGGTAAGATTATATATTCTGAAAGTAGTGATTATAAGAATTTAGAAGATACTTATATTGAAGAGATTGCCAATAATAATTATGTAGTTAATTATTCAATCCCTAAAAAGTATCAAAGAACATATTATTATTCATTATCAGGTTCATATACTTACAATGGTTTTAGTGATTATTTAAAATCATCTAATTTAACTGTTAATATATATAATCGTAATATATATGAATATATAAAAGATGATAGTAATGATTCGTTATATCAAAAATATAATAAGTATCGAGATAATGAAAAATATAAAGAGAATATTGAAAAAGTAGATAAGAAAGATAATTATATTTATAAAAATAGTTATATTATTCCATCTACTTTAGGTGATAATTTTTGTGAGAATGTAGAACTTATTCATTCCCTTGATACTAACCATATTTTAGTAGTAGTATTTGAAAATAAGAATACATCTGTTTATCGTGAATTAGTTAATAGTTTTACTATAAATTACTATAAGAATATATCTAGTTATATAAGAAGAGAAGAAAAAAATGGAAAACTAGTTAGTTCTTTAAAAGTAAAAGACAGTAAAAGTACTAACGAAATAAATGTAACTATTAATTTACCTTTATCTTATAAAGAATTAGGTCATAAGGATAATATTTATGAAAAGAGAGTATTTGCAAGTAACTATAATGATAATATAGAAGAATATGATTACAATGCTGAATATCGTATTTATAGTAATGAAAAATATGCAATTAGTGAGATTAATTCATTGATTAATTATAATAAATCAAATGGTAATTATAGTAACTTAATACAAGAAGGTAATATTAAAACTAATGATAAAGAGTTTAAAGTTTATAAAGGTAGTTATACATCAAAGAATGGTTTATTCTATGAAAAAACATATGTTTCAAATATGAAATTATTGATTTATAAGTTATCAAGTGATAAAGTATTATGTATAAAGATAAGAGTTAATAATGCAAGTATTAGTAATGATTTAATTAATGAATTAACTATATTTTCAGTAAATAATAAGGAGTGATAAAATGAATTGTAAAAATTGTGGATACCCTTTATTTAGTAATGATAAGTTTTGTAAAAATTGTGGTTTAGAAGTAGTAAGAGAATCTGATATTAGTCCTGTTGTTCCAACAGAACAAGTAAATAATACAGTAATACCAGTAATTAATGAAGGATCAATTCCTGATCCTACTAAACCAGTAATTGATAATCCAGAACCAGTTAATAATGTTATGAGTTTACCAGAAATAAATAATGGCCCAATTGCTCCCGTTATTAATGAAGGTAATGGAATGAGTTTACCTGATGTGGATGCTAAAAGAGTAGAGGCACCTGCTATTAATTATGATAAGATTGATGGCCCTAAAGGTGTAAGTAATGTTATGACAATGAATAATCCTAATCCACCGCAAAAGAATGAACCAATTCCTGATTTTAAAACGGCCATTGAAGAAAAAGAAAGAAAAGAAGAAGAGGCTAAAAAAGAAGAAGGACTTGCTAATGTCAATCAAGGATTACCGACTATTCCAAAAGACATTAAAGAGAAAAAGAGTTCAGTAATTATTCCTACTAAACCAAAACCAGTAGAGAATAATGATCAAATAGTTAATAATCAACCAATGACTAATTATAGTAATAACTATAATAATAATTTTAGTTATAATAACAATAATATGAATAACAATATGAATAATAATCCTAATTATTCATATGGTAATACTAATAATCAAATGAATAATAATCAAGTACAAGAAGAAGTAAAAGAAAAGAAAGGTAATCCAATATTAATTATTCTATTATTAATTATCTTAGGTGTTGGTGGATACTTTGGTTATAAGTATTTCATTAAAAATGGTGGTGGAGAAGCAACTAAGAGTGTTACTTATGAAGGATATGAATTTAAAGTTCCTGAATCTTTAAAAACAAAAATTAATTCTAATTCATTAGTTGCTTATGATGATACTACATTGTTGTCTTTCCTATTTATTAATGGATCATATAGTGATTTCTCATCTAGTTTAGTTCTTGAGAATTTTAATTCATTAGGTAATTCAGCCAAATATTTAGGTGAAAAGGAAAAGAATGGTAATAAATATCATTTATATCAAGTAAATGTATCTGGTAAAGAAACATATATTGGTTATACAGCAAGTGGTGTTACGAAAATAGTATGTTTTGGTGTAGAGCCTAGAACAGGTAATACCCTACCTAATGAAAGTTATTTAAATAAAGCTATTGATACAGCAATGTCAGCAACATATAATGGTCAAAGTAATATGGAAGCAAATGATGTAGATGAAGATTCGTCAGTACTTCAAGCATCACAAGCTTTAATAGGTGAAGAAAAAAGTGCTGGTGATATTAATGATGAAGATATTTATGAAGACATCTATGTAAATATTACTTTAGAAGAAATAAATGAGTAAAGATGATTTATTTAATCATCTTTTTTTGTATAATATAAATATGGAGGTTATTATGCGTAAATTAAAAATTAATGGTATCTATAGACATTTTAAAGGAGATCATTATTTAGTAATAGATGTTGCTAAAGACTCTGAAACTAAAGAATTAATGGTTGTATATCGAAGACTTTATGGAGATATGACACTATGGGTAAGACCACTTGATATGTTTTTATCAGAAGTTGATCATAAAAAATATCCTAAAGTTAAACAAAAATATCGTTTTAAACTTGTAAAGTTTTCATCAGTAGCTGATAAATTCAATGGTATTGGTTGATAGATATACATTTTTATTATAAAATTAAGGTGTAAAGTATAATAAGGAGTTTTTTATGGATGATGAAGAATTTGAAATAGAAGAAGATAGTAATTATAGTGATAAATCAACTAGTGAAAAATTAATGGATTTATTTAATGAAAATAAAAAGATATTCATTATTATTTGTGTTGTAATTTTATTATTAATAATTATGTCAATAGTAACAAAATCTAGTAGTTCTAAAGTTAAGTTATCAGAGACAGAGAAAACTATTACAACAGAAACTGGTGTTCAATTAAAACTATTAGTTGATAATCATGAAACAAGTACAGGCGTTACTTGGGCAAGTAGTGATATCAAAGTAGCAATAGTTGATAATACTGGTGGTGTTCATGGCGTATCTGTTGGAAGTGCAACGATAACAGCAACTTATGAGAATAAAGATTATAAGTGTCGGATTACAGTAACGCAAGGTGATGCAGGAATCCCTGTAGATAGTATTAAATTCCCAGAAGGCGTACTTATCATGACTGTTGGTAGTACATATACACCAACAGTTGAAATAACACCTTCAGAAGCTAAAATTAAAAATAAATATTATTCAATAAGTAATACACAGATTGCAACAGTTGATATTTCAACAGGAATGGTAACAGCCAATAAACTTGGTTCTACAATGTTACATGTAAGTGTTAATGATGCAAGCAGAATCGGAAGTATAAAAGTACAAGTAGTTGAAGCACAATTAACACCAGGTATTTATATTTTACCGACATCAATTACATTACAAGAGAAAGATATTACTTTAACAGAAGGTGAAAGAAAACAAATATCTTATACGCAAGCTCCAGAGAATTCATCAAAAGATTATATTAATTGGGTAAGTGCTGATCCTTCTATTGCGGTAGTTGAAGGAAATGAGCTTATTGCAAGAAGGGCTGGAGATGTTGAAATAGTAATAACATCATTTGGTGTAAGAGATAGTATGAAAGTACATGTTAAATCGGCAAGTGTAGAAGTTACATCACTTGAAGTAACAAGTAGTACATCACTTACAATGGATGTTGGTGATACAAGTAAAGTAAGTGCAACAATATCACCATCTAATGCAACTAATAAAGAGTTAGTATTTGAAACAGATGATTCAACAGTAGCAACTGTTGATAGCAATGGTAAAGTTACAGCAACGGGAGCTGGTTCCACAACAATTAAAGTATCATCTGCTTCTAAACCTGATATTTATGGAACAGTAACGGTTAGTGTAAATGATAATACACCGGAACCAGTCGATCCTACACCAGTTGATCCAACGCCTATCGATCCAGGAGGTGGTACTGATACAAGTGTGGGTACTGTTAAATTAACAAGTAATAATGATGCTGTAGAGAAGACTGTTGCAGCAGTAGCTAATAAAACAATGACATCTACAAAATTAACAGTTAAAACAAGTGGTAATGTTGATAAAGTAATGTATTGTAATTATGAATATAATGTTAAATCAGATTGTACAACATATACTGTTTATAATGGACCATTTGAATTTAAGACACCAGGTACATTTGTCTTTAAGGTTATTCCTTATTATAACAATAATGCTGGTACTGAAATAATTCGTTATGTTAAAATAACGGGTTCAAGTAGCTCAACTAATAAATGTACAGCTGGTAAATATTTAAGTGGTGAATCATGCCTTGCTTGTCCAGCTGGTAATTATTGTTCTGGTGATAAGAAGATAGCTTGTCCTGCCGGTAAAGGAAGTATTGCTTATGCTTCAACACCAAATGATTGTAGTTATTGTGCAAAAGGTTATTATGCAACAGGTGATGGAACTGGATGTAAAGCTTGTCCTACTGGTCAAACAACTAATTCAGTTGGGGCAACTAGTTCATCACAATGTGTGGGTAATACGGCAACACAAATTTCTTGTGTTAAAGGAACTTATTATAATGGTAATGGATCTTGTGCAGAATGCCCTGCTAACTATTATTGTCCAGGTGTAGTTGCTAATAAATCAAGTACAACTGAACAAGGTAAGAATCCTTGTGGAAGTGGTAAAACAAGTCCACCTAAATCAGATAATAGTAGTCAATGTACATCAGTATCAAATACAATAACATGTGAAAAAGGTAAATATTATAATGGCGCCGGTGGATGTGCAACTTGTACAGCAAATTATTACTGTGAAGGTGTAACTGCTGATAAATCAAGTACAACAATTCAAGGTAGAACATCTTGTGGAAGTGGTAAAACAAGTCCAGCAGGTTCTTATGATAAATCACAATGTGTATCATCTGGTGGTTCAACTAGTATTCCTAGAGTAACATCTTATTCAACTGATAGTAAAACATATGATTTTAATTCAGGCATAGGTTATTATCCATTTATTCCATTAAATAATATTAAAGCAGATAAGAGTTTTAACTTAATAGGTTTCTGTTACTATGTTATTAATCAAAATGACTCATTAGATAGTACTAAATGTAAAGGTACAACAGGTCAAATTAATAAAATGAATACTGGTACTAAAGGTGGAAGAACATGGTTTAAAATGACTGGTTCTGCAAACACATGGTATGTCCAAGAGTTAAGTAGTGAAGTTAATAATGCAAATTACTATTTTGAAGCTGATCAGATGAATAAATGGGGACGTGGTGATAGTAGATATAGTTTTGTTCTAGTATGGACAATTGGTATTAAAGACTCTGCTGGAAGACATTTAAGTAATCAATATAAAATATTGAGAGTTAATTCTACTATTTCAACACCATTTAAATGGCCAATTCAAAAAGTACAATAATAAAAAGAGATACTAATGTATCTCTTTTATTTATTGCAAAAAACAATATTAAAAAGTATAATTATATTGGGAGATGTTTTATGAAAGATGATAATGAATTCTTTGAAGATGAAGAAGTAGAAAAAGTAGAAAATAGTAATACTTTAGCATCTATTTATTATGAGAATAAAAAACTAATATGGATATTAATAATTGTTATTATATTAATATTATTAATGCTTATATTTGGTAAATCTAATAATAGTAATAATGGTAATAATAACACTAAAGAAGATGTTACGACTGTTACAATATCTTCAAGATCAGAAACAATATCCGTTAATAATACTAAACAATTATCAGTAGTAGTTAATACTAATGATAATCCTATTAATAATCCAACTATTATATGGACAAGTAGTGATAATAATGTAGCTATAGTTGATAATAACGGATTAATTAGAGGATTAAAAGAGGGTAATGCTATTATTACAGCAACTTATAAAGATAAAAAAGATGTAGCACATACTTCAACATGTAATGTTACAGTTATAAGTAGTAGTGGTACAGAAGGTGTTAAATTATTATCTATTAAGTTTAAAGAAGGAACTATTATTATGGCTCCTAATTCAACATATAATTTATATTATGAAAAAGAACCATTTAATGGTATGGTTACTTCAACTGTTTATTCATCAACTAATGAAGCTGTTGCTAAAGTAAATCAAGATGGTCAAGTAACAGGAGTAAGTGTTGGTACAGGTACTATTAAATTAAATGTTAATAATGGTGTAACAGCATCTATTAATATTCAAGTTATAGATAGACAAGTAACACCAGGTATATATGTATTACCATCATCATTATCATTTAAAGAGAGTGCATATGAATTAACTGTTGGTGAAGGAAAGAAACTTAGCTATAATAATGCTCCTAATAATGCCAATCTTACTTTTATAGAATTCTCAAGTAATAATTCTAAAGTAGCAACAGTTGATAATACGGGCTTTGTAAGAGGTGTATCAGCAGGAGATGCAACTATTACTATATCTTGTGGTAGTGTATCAGCAACAACTGTTGTTCATGTAAAGAATAAAACAATTGATGTTAGCAAAGTTAATGTAACTGATAATAATATTAATTTAAATGTTGCAGGTGTATATCAAATAAAAGCTGAAATAAGTCCAAGTGATGCAACTGATAAGAGTCTATCTTATACATCAAATAATACAAAAGTTGTTACTGTTAATGAAAAAGGACAAGTAACAGCAGTTGGATCAGGAAGTACATATGTAACGGTAACTTCTAACTCTAATAAATATGCAAGTGTAAATGTATTCTTTAAAGTAAGTGGAGGATCTAGCGGAGGAGGTTCTGGTTCATCTGGATCAGGAGGCTCTAGTGGTGGAAGTAGTACTGGTGTTGCAACAGTTAAAATAACAAGTGATAATAACGCGGTTCAAGTATCATATAATAATGCTGTTAATCAACCAAGAAAGACATATCCAACAATTACTATTACTCCAACAGGTAATTATACAAGTATTAAGTATTGTACTTATACTTATGGCACAAATGAAAGCTGTACACCTAATACAACATATAATGGACCATTTGAATTAAGAAAGACAGGTATAACTGTTATTAAAGCAAGAGCAATATATAATGGTAAAGAAGGTGAGACATTAACAAGATATGTAAATATTAAAGTTAATGATCCATCTAATCCTAATAGTTGCTATTGTAATACAAATGGAACATGTAATTATGGAAAATCAAATAGTTCATATTCAATAGATGTTAATTTAACAGAAGGATTATGTGAAGCTTATATTAATAGAGGTAACATAGGATGTTTTGTTAACAATGGAAACTATATATGGGGAAGTTACTTAGGTAAATCATCATCATATGTATATATGGGAAGTATTACTAGTGAATCATCTTGTCGTAGTAGTGGTGGTTCTCCAGTAGGTCCAACAGGTTCTTTCCATGTTAATTGGGGAAAATCTTATGGATATAATTTAGGTTTAGATAGTGTACGTATATTTGAATTTAAAGTTAGTTCAACAGCAAATATAAATCGTATTTATTTCTGTGAATCACAAAATAGTACAAAATGTGTTATCGATATTAATAGTGCAACTAAGAAAACAAAACATTTTGATTTAAGAGTATTAAGTGGTTCAACATATGATACAGGTTCAGCTTATAATAAAACATTCTATTTTGAAGATTTATCAGGAACCAACTTTACATTCTATTTAGTAACAGAGAAAGGACATTCTGTAACTCTTCTTGCAACTGATAGTAACAAGAGAACATCAGAAAGTTTCTCAACAACCGCACAATAAAGAGTGACTAATGTCACTCTTTTATGTTATATTAAGAAAGAGGTTTTTATGAAGTTTCTAGATGAAGTATATAGTAAGAATAAAGAATTAGATAAAATCTTTATTAGTAAATATGAAAGTATTGATAAAGATATGTTTAGAAAGAATAAGATAGAATTATTAGTTGAAATAGGGGAGTTAGCAAATGAAACGAAGTGTTTTAAATATTGGACAACTAAAACCCCTAATAGAGAATTAGTATTAGAAGAATATGCAGACTGTATAATTATGACTTTATGTTTATATAATTATTATAATTTAGAACTTGAAGACATAGAATATAAGAGAATAGAAGATATTAATGATCAAATAGCATCCCTTTATAAATTAGGTAGTGAAATATATTTTAGTGATAATACTGAATTATTAAAAGAATTATTATTTGGTTTAATTAATCTTGCTAGTCTTTTAAAGATAACAAAAGAAGAGATAGTATCTTCATCATTAAAGAAAATAGAGTTAGATACTAAAAGAATGTTAGGTGAATATTAATGAGTGAGTTTATTATATTAGAGATTATTCCAACCCATTCTAAAAAAGAATTAGGAAAAATAATACAGTTACAAGCTTTAAAAATAAAAGATATGAATTTAATAGATAGATTTGATTATAGACTTAATGAAGATAAAATAACTAATAAAGATTTAGTTAATTTAATTAGTTATGATAAAGATTGCTTTAAATATGTGGATGATGATAAAAAGATCTTAAAAGAATTTAAAAAATGGAGTAAGAAATTACCGTTATTAATACTTGATAATAATTATACAAATGATTATTTATCGGAACTAAAGAATAAAAAAGAATCTATATGTAATTATTTAGATACTGAATATAATGATGATTTAATTAATTATTTAATAAAGAAATATAATTTAGAACCAAGTAATCATATAGTAGATTTATTATATGAAAGTATGATTATGCATGATAATGAAAAAAAGAGTTAAAAACTCTTTTTTTATTTAAACTTAGTAAATTTAAAATGTTGTAAATCTATCTTGTATCCAATTAGATTTTCAATAAAGCCTAGAACATCTACTTTTAAGAAATATATTAAAGCAAAGATTATTAAAGCAATTAAAATAATACCAATTAACCAAGATCTTGCATAATTACGTCTATTAAGATTTTTATAACTTGCTGAATGAGCTAATATTACAATTAAACCTATAATAGGAATCATATAGACAATATTTAACATGATATATCCAAGTGGTCTAACTGGCATAGCTTCAGGAGGACATTCAAAGAAATGAGGATTTTTCTTCTTTTCTTTTTTTGTATCTTCAGTTGCAAGTGGTTCAGCAATAACACTTGGTCCTTTATCAACTGTTTCTTCTACAGGTTTTTCTTCTTTTATTTCTTCTTTAACTTCTTTTTCTTCAACCTTAGAAATTACAATTGTTTTTTCCAAATCTTCTTCTTTAGGTTTTTCTACTTGTGGAGTAGTTTTTTTAACTTCATCTATTGTTGGAGTAGGAGCTGGTTTTGGTGTAGGAACAACAGGAGTTGGTGTAACAGGCTTTTTAACTTCTCCAATAGTTGGCGTTGGTGTAACGGGTTTTTTGACTTCACCGATAGTAGGAACTGTTTTTGGTACAGGTTTTGGAGTAGGCACTGGTGT
>JAEEGL015674803.1_pt1 | contig 17776 bp, 12 predicted proteins | sample 9134231 | NCBI WGS metagenome assembly JAEEGL01 (sample SAMN16246548, study PRJNA631951) | gut metagenome | biome: gut microbiome; feature: rumen; material: fiber-attached | host: Bos | place: Iran: Karaj | collected 2018-10 | reverse complement strand
GTCGTCGACAATGCCTATTTGAATCACCTTGTTGTCGTACTCGTAGATATACTCGCCATTGCGCAACTCGGGTGCCTGGCCATAGGCACGGGCAAAACCATCGATTTGAGCCAGCACGGCGTCGGGGTCGGTGGTGTGCGCGGTAGCGACAGCGTTGTACTGGCCCCGCAGATATTTGTCGGCAGCCACACCCACAGCCATCGGGCCGTCGACGGTGGCAAGCACGGCGCGCAAGTCGAAGCGGCCGAGGTACGGAAGTTTGTCAAACTCGGCAATCATCGCCTTGACCTGCTCCAATTCCACAAATTGCTTGCCGTCGACACTCATCGCCACCACATAATCCATCGTCTCGGGGATAGCGCTGAGAAACGCCGCGTTGGGCGTGGCGAGCACGATGTCGAGCAGTCGAGCATAGTCGCTGGTGTCGGCAGCCTTAATATTAGTGGTGAAGGTCACCTCTTTCTCACCGAAAGTCATGTGAGCAATCAGTGCATCGGCATCGCTCTCGGTGAAAATCTGAATGATCGGCAGTTGGGCGACAATATCGCGGTAGCCAGCACTGCGAGCCATCACAGCCTGCAATGCCTCGCGCTTCACGTAGGCGTTGACATGGCTGTTTTCGTCGAGGCAGCGCATCACCTCGGCGTTATCGCGGATGCTGGGAGCGTTGTGGGCAAAGAGTGCTTCGACAGCCGTTTTAGCCTTGGCAGCGTCGAAGGTCGCGCCGCCTAATGCAATGACCAGTGTGGCATCGCCCAAGGCATACATATTATGGTCGCGCGTGATGATGTCACAACCGTCGGCGCTCTCAAAGCGTGCCGCCAGGTTACGCTCGAGGGTGCTTCGGCATTTGCCCTCGTCGTCGATGGCCATAAGCAGCACAGCAGCAAAGTTTTTTTCGGGGAAAAAGACATAGGCCTTGCAGTCGGTGTCGAGGCCCAGGCGCGGCAAGTCGTCGATGAAAGCGCACAAAGGCGAGCCATCGTTGTCGTCCAAAATGGCTTGTAACGACTGTGGCAGGGCCACCTTGCCATCCTTCTCAATGCCAGCCTGATGGAGCACGGTGGGCACATCGATAACCATCACGCCTCGCGCATCGCCGGGAATCATCGCCAGCAGGTCGTCGTTAGAGTGTGAGCATGCCGCCATCATGGCGGCCAGGCACACAATAGCCAGGGTTCTTATCGCAGTAGAAAATGCTTTAACCATAATATGGTGATTGAAAGCCACAAAGTTAATACATTTTGCCGAATGTCGGGACAAAAGCACCCACCTTTTTCGCAGCCTTTTTCTTAGTCAAAGAAAAAGCCGCTGCACTGACGAGGCGAGCGGCTAATTCCACATGTAGACAAATGGGCGGGTATCGTTCAGGCTTTCAACACTGTAGCGGAAACTTAATCTGCATTATATTGAACAATTTATTTTTTTCCATGCTCACGACACCATTGAGCGCTGGGCGCTGTCGTGCATGGTGTAGCGGTAGGAGTCACGCATCACCCTGTCGCGGAACATAAAGTAGATAAGTTCCTGTCCAGGGGTGAGTTGGGCTGGGCGGTCGATTTTCAGCACTTCGTCGCACAGCAGTGTGTCAAGCAACATCTTTTTCTCATCGCTCGAGAGGTTGCACAAGCGATTCATCACGGTGGTCGAAATAACTATTGTCTGTTCCATATCTTTGCTTTTTATTAGTGAGAGTTTCGGTTTACGTTGCAAAGGTAAGGGGCAGCAGTGCAAAAATAATGCATACCGATGTAAAACTTCACTAATGGTTGCCGATTTCAATAGTTATATGTACATATTGTATTAATTTTTTTGACGATATGCTACGTAATTCAGAAAAAACGAGTAAATTTGGACCATAATTCTCAAGAGTGGAGAATGTGATGGCACAAGATAACACAAAAAGGTGCCACAGTCGATTAACTTATTGAAAACCAAGAAAATGAATGATATTTCCGACATTTTAAGAGCGTTAATTGACCGCTTCGGTAACACAAGTGAACTCGATCGTGAGTTCAAGCGTATGCTGCGCGATGACAAGGTGCTGAACGATGATTATAAGGAATGGTGTGAAGCACAGGGTTACTCGGTAGACAGTGGCTATCGCGACTACGTGGACGAGATGTTCGAGATGCGCGACTCGATTTGGGACAACTATAAGGAATACGGCAATGACATCTGATCAAGCGTCACGTGTGCGCTTCCTTGCCGAATGGGAACGGCAAGATGCCGTACTCATCGCTTGGCCACACGCCGCAACCGACTGGAACGACACGCTGGACAGCGTGGTGACTTGCTATGCGGCCATAGCCCGAGCCATCGTAGCCGACGAACATCTGATTATTGTCACACCTGTTGCCGACGATGCTTGCCGGCAATTGACACACGAATTCCCTGACCGTATTACGCTGGTAAACGCCAGCACCAACGACACCTGGGCACGCGACTTCGGCCCACTGACGGTGTTGTGTGGCGACACACTCCATGCCCTCGACTTCACCTTCAACGCCTGGGGAATGAAATTTGCCGCCAACTACGACAACCTGGTGACTGAGCAACTAGCCAGCCAAGGCATCCTTGCCTGCCCTGTCGACTGCCACCGCGACATGGTGCTCGAGGGCGGCTCGGTCGAGAGCGATGGCCGTGGCACGCTGCTCACCACCACACGCTGCCTGCTTGAGCGCAACCGCAACCCGCAATGGAGCAAGGACGAGATTGAGCGTCAACTAATGGCACGCCTGGGTGCGCGCAAGGTACTATGGCTCGACCATGGCGACATACCCGGCGACGACACCGACGGCCACATCGACACGCTGGCCCGCCTGGCGCCAGGCAACACGATAATCCACGTCACAGCACGCGAGGGCGATGCTGAGTACAACGAGTGCCAGCGCATGGTGGAGCAGTTGCGCACCATGACCGACGCCGACGGGCAACCCTTCCGCCTCGTCGCCCTACCCGCCCCGACGCCTGTCGTCGACGCCGACGGCAACCGCCTGCCCGCCACCTATGCCAACTATCTGGTGACCAACCATCAAGTGCTCGTCCCCGCCTACGGGCAGCCCGACAACGACCGCCGTGCCATCGACACCATCGCAAGCGTCTTCACCGACCGCCACGTGCGAGGCATCGACTGCCGCCCCCTCATCGAGCAGCACGGCTCGCTCCACTGCGTCACCATGCAACTCCCCCACCACACCCTCAACCGCTAACCCCCCACCCAACAAACCACAAGTGTTGCGCAAGCCCCACCCGCCTGCGCAACACTTGCTTTCTGCCAGAAAATGTCGTAAAACGAGCATTCGCTCAAAAAACTCAGCCCAATTCACTATGAATAGCAAATAATTCAGTAACTTTGTTGTCGGTAACTTGTTATTATTGGATAATTGATAAAATGAGATGGATATTATGAGATGGATTATTAGGGTTGTTTTGGTGGTGGTTTTGGGGGGTGCCCCCGTGGTTGCTGCCGCGCAAAGCGAATATGGCTTTAAGACGATGGCCGTCGAGGAGGAGTTTGCCGAAAATGGGTTTAACTGGTTTCGCCACGCCTTGCTGCTGGCTGCAGGCGATAAGCAGCAGAGCAACGCCATGACCATCGGCTGGGGCGGCATCGGCACGCTGTGGCGCAAGACGGCGGTCACGGTGTATGTGGCCGAGAAGCGCTACACGAAGCATTTTATGGATGGCGCGCAGTATTTCACTGTCATGGCGTTCGATGAGCGCAAGGATGAGATATTGGAATACATGGGCACAAAGAGCGGACGCAATGGCGACAAAGCCAAAGCGTTAAACCTGCATACCGCCTACACCGAAAACGGCACGCCTTACTATACCGAGGCCTGCTTGGTGCTTGAGTGCCGCACAATGTACGCCGCGCCACTTGACCCGGAGCATTTCCGCGACGAGGTGCCGCAACGGATGTACGCCAACTTCCCCGCCGGATTGCACACGATGTACATCGGCGAGGTGGTCAACGCCTGGAAGAAATAGGAAAATAAAACACATCGAATAATCGTTTAAATAAAAAATACCAATTCATCGCATTATGAAGATAGGCATCATTCAGCAACATAACACGGCCGATGTGGCGGGCAACCGCGCGCGGCTGATTGAGAAAATACGCAATTTGGCTTCTGATGGAGCGCAGTTGGTCGTCCTGCAGGAGTTGCACGACTCGCTATATTTCTGCCAAGTGGAAGACGTAAACAACTTCGACCTTGCCAAGCCCATCCCCGGCGAGGCCACCGAGGCCTATAGCGCTGTGGCCCGCGAGTGCGGCATCGTGCTGGTGACGTCGCTCTTTGAGCGCCGTGCAGCCGGGCTGTACCACAACACTGCCGTAGTCTTCGACACCGACGGCAGCATGGCTGGCCACTACCGCAAGATGCACATCCCCGACGACCCGGCTTACTACGAGAAGTTTTATTTCACACCGGGCGACCTGGGCTTTGAGCCTATCGACACGTCGCTGGGCCGCCTAGGCGTGCTGGTGTGCTGGGACCAGTGGTATCCTGAAGCCGCGCGGCTTATGGCGCTTCGCGGTGCAGAGTTGCTGATTTACCCCACCGCCATCGGCTACGAGAGCAGCGACAGCGAGCGCGAGCAACAACGTCAGCGCGAGGCGTGGACCACGGTGCAGCGCGGCCATGCCGTAGCCAACGGCCTGCCGGTTGTCACGGTGAACCGTGTGGGCTTCGAGCCCGACCCCAGCGGTCAGACCAAAGGCATCGAGTTTTGGGGAAGCAGTTTCGTGGCTGGTCAGCAGGGCGAATTACTCTACCAAGCGCCTGTCAACGAAGAGGTTGAGACCATCGTCGACGTGGACTTGGTGCGCGGCGAGACGGTGCGTCGCTGGTGGCCATTCTTGCGCGACCGCCGCATCGAGGCCTACGACGGCCTCACTAAGCGCTATCTTGACTAACGCTTTTTAAAGACCGATTTCGATTAAAAATTGAGGTGGAGGGTGAGGCGGATGCCTCGGCGGTCGGTGCCAGGGGTGTGGCGGTAAGTGAGACGCCACACATAATCGACACGCAGCAGGCTGAGTATGTTGTCGATGCCCACGCCAGCCTCGAGGTATGGTGTGTCGCCCATGGCCTTGCAATGTGCGGTCACGGGGAAGCGATACACATCGGCGTCATAGGCCGGATTATTGTGCTTGCTCAGGTCGCCCCACATACCGCGCAGTGTGAGCACCTCACGCAATTTGAGTCGCCTGATGAGGGGAATACGGTTGAAGAGCAAGCCATTGGCCCAATAAGTAAAGTCCCACGACAAACTCTGGTCGGCGACAAACTCCATTGGATCCAACAGCGCGAAAGCCGCAGGCTGAATGGTGTAACTCACGTTGGTGTTGGGGATGAGCAGGTCGGGATACGCCACCTTGCTCCAAATCTTCGACCCACGCAGCATCAAGTCGGTGTAACCGAAAGCCGAGAACCAAAACCGCTTTTGCAGTGAAATCTCGCTCTTGTTGATGGTGAAGCGGCTGCCCATAAAACCACGTGGCATAATCGTGTGTGTGATTGTAAGGATTGGAGCGTCCATATTGATGGGCACACGGTAAGAGCGCGCCTGGTAAAACTTCTCGCCTGGCGCCCATCGCAGAGTGACTTTGAAGCCCGCCTCGGTGTAGCGGCGGTCCTCGGTGCCATCGGCGCGCATCAGCGGCATCAGTTTTGTCGCCTCGGAGATATTATGCTCAAATGCAGCGGCAAACATGAAGTTATGCGGTGTCTCAATCGTGTATTCAGCAACTGTGCTTCGACGGTAGCCCAAAATGGTGTTGCCCGCGCGCCGCAGCGTCAGTAACACATTGTCGGCATTAGTGTAAAGCAAGTTCTGCCCCACCCTGTTCACATCGTACTGGTGGCGCAGCCTGATGCTGTGGATGGGGAATTCCTGATCGAGTTGCTTTTTTTCATTAAATGAATACTCAAGTTGCCCCATGTACTTGAGGCGATGGTCATCGAAGCCGTAAGCCACATATGAACGCACAAACCAGTGCCGGCTCAGGTTGACGGTTGTCATGCCGCCGAGCCTAAGTCGCAGCCCTTCGAGGTCATTAGCGCTTATGGTCGATGTTATCGGCCCAAAATCCCACTTGCTGTTGCTGCCCGTGGGTATGTAGCCCTTGATTATCGCAGTGAGGACCTTCTCGGTCCACCAGAAGGTGCGCGACTGCCGCAACCGCGCCAGCATGTTGTCAATCATGTGGTTGCCGCCTGAAATGTTCGAGGGGCGATGTGCGTCCCAAAAGACCGACGGCATCAAGTCGACCGACGGCGATATCACCTGTTCCTGAGGTTTGGAGAATATCGCCACGTTGTCAGGCAGGCCGAAGTAGTGTTCGCTGTAACTGGTCTCGCGGCGAGCAAATAGTCCCGGCGCGCCATCGACGACCTTGAACTCCACCTCCATATCGTCGTGGGTGAGCAAGCGGCTGCCGTCATGCGCACGGACAAAGTCCTGCACGATGCTCACCTGCTCCACATAGTTGAGGTTGATGCGCGCCGGCACGTGCAGACTCACACGTTTCACAAACAGCGAGGTGTCGCCATCGACCACATACACACGGCCCAAAAAGCCCATCGACTCGGGGTTGAACGGCACGAAAGCCAACTCGAGGCACTTCTCGCCATCGATGTCCACTGTGTCGTTAAGGAAATATTTGTAAAAACTCACGCCGATAGTCGACAGCGGACTAACGAAGCGATAGCCCATGAAGGGTATGTCGTTGGCAAAGATGTCGATCTCGCGAAACACGTCCTCGAGATAGCGGGTGACACTGGCTTGGTCGAGCGATTGGTCGATGCCCTCGCTATTGCGTGCCAAAACCAGTTCGCGGTGGCTACGCGGCATATTGCGAAAATAGTCGGTGGCAATTTTTTCACGCATCGAGACGGGCAGCACGCGCTTGCCGGTAAGCACCGACGTGTCGGCATACTCGTTGAGAAACGCCATGCGCGATGCGGGGTCGGCGGTATTCAAGGCCGCATCCACATCGTTAAGGCCGTAGGTCATTCGCTCATACTTCTCGCGGGTGTAGTAGTCATGACGGCTAATGGGATTGCCGTGGTCACGTGTGGCAATTAGCCTACGCGCCAGGTCCACACCAGGATTGTTGTCCTTGCTGTAGCGCTCGTTACCGCGCTTGACGAGCACCTCGTCGAGTGCGACAGCCTTGCTGGGCAGGTCGATGACGAGGATGGTCTGGTCAGGCTCCACCTCGATGACACGCGTGTGGTAGCCCACCGCGGTGACGCGCACCTGCGTGAACGGCGTGCGGGTGTTGATGGTAAAGCCGCCCTGTTCGTTGGCCAGCACGCCCTCGTTGGTGCCGAGCAGCATAATCGACGCCAAGGGCACCGGCTCGCGAGTGAGCGAGTCGCGCACAAAGCCAGTGATTTGCCGCATAGCGCCTGTTTGCGCCACGCTATGCAGGGAGTAAATCAGCAACAGCAGTATTAAAGCAAGACGTTTCATCATTAACCAAATGCGCTACAAAATTACACTTTTAGCCGCAACGAGACAAGAAATCCAAAAAATTCCTGAGATTCCAGGAATCCCAGAAAACCATAATAATTTTGTTTTGCTCTCGATTTTGCGTAACGTTGCCGTAAACGGCGAAGTTACTTTGATCTCGGCAAAACAAAAAAATTTTTGTTTTGCACTCGATTTTGCGTAACGTTGCCGGGAACGGCGAAGTTACTTTGATCTCGGCAAAACAAAAATAATTTTTGTTTTGCTCTCGATTTTGCGTAACTTTGTGCGATTTTTTGACGATTTAAGATGATACAGGTTGATATTGACCCGAGAATAACGGCTGTTTGCCCCGAGATGTGCGTAGGTTTGGTGCGCGCCAATGTTGTCAACAGTGCTACGTGCGACGAACTGTGGGCTGAACTGGAGAGCGCCGCCCAGGAAGTTGCTGCGCACTACGAGTTGCTTGCCATCAACACCCGTCCGGCCATTGCCGCCACACGCCGCCTCTACAAGGCCCTTGGCAAAGATCCGGGACGCTACCGCGTTGCGAGCGAGCAGTTGTGCCGCCGCATCGTCAAGGGATTGGGCCTCTACAGGCTCACCACCCTCATCGATATCACCAACCTCGTGTCGATGACCAGCGGCTACCCCATCAGCGGCCTCGATGCCGACCGCATAGTCGGCGACCGCATCACCATGGGCGTGGGGCAAGCCAGCGAAGCATACGAGGGCATCGGGCGCGGCCCATTGAACATCGAGGGCATGCCGGTGTATCGCGACACCCAGGGCGGCATCGCCACCCCCACGAGCGACGAAGAGCGCACGAAATTCACGCCCGACACGCACACTGTGCAGATTTGCATCAACGCCTTCGGCCCCGAGATGCCCATCGAGCAGGCTGTAAACTGGACGGTGAGTCTGCTCGAGAAATATGCCCAGGCAACCAATGTAGAGACACGCATACTTAAGGCCGGCGAGGTCGCCAACATATAAGATTATGAAAGTACTACAAATAATGGAGAACAACATCAACACTCGTTACATCGACGAGATAGTTGATTGTTTGCGTGACGGAGGCATCATCGTTTATCCCACCGACACGGTTTACGCACTTGGATGCGATGCACTTAACAACCAGGCCATTGAGCGCATTTGCTCGCTCAAGGAGATGAAATCGGCAAAGACCAACCTGTCGATTATCTGCTCCGACATCAGCGAGGTGGCACAATACGCCAAGTTCGACAACACCCAGTTCAAGATGATGAAAAGCCACCTCCCGGGACCGTTCACCTTCATCTTCCCCGCATTGTCGAAATTGCCCAAGGCCTTCAAGGGCCGCCGCACGGTGGGCATCCGCATCCCTGAGAACGCCATTGCTCGGGCCATTGTCGAGGCTTTGGGGCGTCCCATCCTTACGACATCGGTGCCTGGCGATGACGAAGATTACCGCTGCGAGCCCGAACTCATTGCCGAGGCATTTCAGGGTAGCGTCGACATCGTGGTTGACTCGGGGCGTGGTGGCCTGATGCCGTCGACCGTGGTCGATTGCACTGGCGATGAGCCCGAAGTCACCCGCCAAGGAAAAGGCAACTTTGAGTGACGCCGACGCTGCATGAAGGGTTTACGAGACAACACGTTGCGTGGTTGGGCATCGGTCTGCGGACCGTATGCCATGCTTGTCGTGTGCGTTGTCTTCGTGATGACTCTGCTGTCGATCGACTCGCCGCTGTACGACATGCTCGACCACATCGACTCGGCATGGTTCATGATGGGTGGCCGCGCGTGGATGCATGGCTTTACGCCCTACGTCGATTTCACCGACTCGAAAGGGCCGCTCATCTGGCTTATTTATGGCATTGGCTATCTGCTTAGCCCCGGCAACTATACGGGCGTTTTTATCGTATCGGCCTTATTCTATGCCCTAACTTGCTTTGTGCTTTACCGCACCGCCCTGCTTTTCCTGCCCGGCCACCGTTGGCTGGCGGCATGCTGCAGCGCGCTGACCCTTCTGGCGTTCTTCAACCCTCTTTTACACTTCGACACACGCATCGAGGACTTTGCCCAACTATTTTTCAGCATTTCGCTGTACGTCACTTGCCGAGCAATTTACGCCCCAAGTTCTTCCAAGCCCCGCAGCCACTGGCGCAGCGCCTTGGTGGTGGGTTTGTGCATGGGTGCGCTATTGATGATGAAATTCACGCTGGCTGTTATGCCGGCAATATTTGTGGCCTATCTAGCCATTGACGGGTGGCGGCGCAATGGGTGGCACACAAGTGTGGCTGTCGTTGCGGCCACTTTCGCGGGCATTGCAGCGGCTGTGCTGCCTTTCTTGGTGTATTTCCTTGCCATTGGACATCTGCGCGACGCTGTCAACGAGTATTTCCTCAACACCATCACCAATGGCGACAACGTGAGTAACTGGAAACTACTGGTGGCTTCGGTGCGTGGCGGCGCGCGCACGTGGTACCTTATTATTATGGGGCTGGCCACAGGAGTTAGCGGACTGTCTCTGCATCGTTATCGCGCATTTCCTCTGGTGTCGTTCCTCTTTTTCTACGCCATCGCCACAGTGCACTCATTGTGGCTCTATTACTTCAACAGTTGCAACTTCCTGGCGGTGTTTGGCGGCATAGCACTCGCCATATGGCTTATGCATGGCCAACGCCGGCGGGTCATGGCGGCACTGCCAGTGGTCACCGTTGCCTTGCTGACGCTCTACGCCACCTTCTGGGCGAGACAACGAGAGTCGTTCATCACCAACTGGGGCGCGCGCCATGAGGCCTTCAATGCCGCGGTGACAAACCTGCGCCACATGGGCGAGCATCCCACCATCGTGTATCTCAACTGCCAGACGAGCCCCAACATCAGCGACCCACTGCAAGCGTTTCCAGGCTGCAAAGACTGGGCAAAGCAAAGCAACGCCAGCCAGCAATTGGTGGAGGTACAACGCCAGCAAGTGCTGCAACGCCGACCCGACATAGTTGTCATCCCCGATGCCGACTCATGCCGCACCTTGGCCACCATGCTCGACTCGATGGGGTATCAACCACAGCCCTACCCCCCAAAACTACTCTACCACAAGCAGCAACCGAAATAATCTCACTTGAATCCCTAATCGCAAGTGATTAGTACCGAATTCCGCAGTCATATTTCACAAGTACTTCTCGCTCCGATTCTCCGAAGGATACCGATTGGCCTTGTCGCTCAATAGGAATTATTCGTCGGCAAAAACCGCTCCAGTTATTCCAATAATAAAAAGAAGCCACCGCCTTATTGCCATTAATCTCAACTGATGGCATGATTTCATCGCAGTCTAAAAAAGATGCAAGTCTTTTAAAATCAGATAAATCATTAAATTGATTTTTGAATTTGTCAATAATCTGCTGCATGTCGGCTTTTGAAAAAACATAAATCTTTTTCATATAATTGGCATGCCACCCTTTAGGGAACAGTGCCTTCGTTTCATTGAGCAACACGGCTTGCCAAATGCCAATTTCGGAGAAAGGAATCTTCAATTCATCCCAGATGCTTGGCACTGTCTTTGCGACAACACAGTGTAAAACGTCCTTGATTATCATCGTCTTGTCATATGGATATGGTTCGGGCATCTGCAATCCCTCGTCATCTTCATCATCTTCTTCAATCAAGAATACTATTTCATCAATATCACGCAGGAAATAATCCCTGTCGAAAGGCTTGTAGACCGTTTTTGCATTTTTCATGTGAAAGTACAGTTGATAATGTGAACCCATATGCCAACCGTTTTTGAACGCATCCAGCACTAAGTCGGCCGAATGGCTGATGGCATCAAGCGGTTCCAAAAGCCACTCCACATCATCCTCTTTTTGCAACTCATAATCTTTGATGTTATTCTCGATGTTGCTCCTGAACTTGCAACCCATCTCCCCTAAGATAGAACCAAGGTTTTTATTATTCTTGTTCCATTGTTCCTTATCATCAATAGTTTATAAAATACTTGAACAAGATTACATTGTTAATACCGCAAATATAATCTTCAGCAGCGCAAAAATCGTGCATATGTAAAACAAAAAATCAAAAAACCGCCAGAATTCTGAAGTTGTATTTGCTTACTGATGCACTGTGAGCAAATCCCACACTGCATCAAAGCAACTTGTATGACGACTGACTAATACAACAGCGTGATGCATGAGCGGTGACGCCCATCCTCAACATAACAATTATTGACGATAATTACAGATTTTTGGACGCTTTTTGGCTAAAACAAGTCTATATTTTGTCCACTTTTTTACAAAACCCCAAAAACACATCATGTTGATTTTCTGTATGTTATTTATTCAAACCGCAAAAACAATCCACTTTTATGACTCATGAAAATTTGCACTTGATTTTTTGGCCTAAATTTGCAAATGATGAAAAAGACGAAATGAAATTTTTCACTAATATTATTAACAATAATCAAAATGGTATGAAAAAATGCAGGTTTCTTCTGTTGCTATTGGCGCTGATGGTGTCGGTAGCAGCGAGTGCCCAAGGCATCTTGGGAACTGTGACCGACGAGTCGGGTGAGCCCATCATTGGTGCCTCGGTCGTCGAGAAAGGCAACCCCCAAAACGGCACCATCACCAACGTTGATGGCCAGTTCACACTGAGAGTGAACGCGGGAACGCCTATTGTGATTTCTTATATCGGCTATGTAAACCAAGAGTTGGCAGCCAGCAACAACATGGTTGTCACGCTGAAGGAAGACAGTCAGTCGCTTCAGGAAGTGGTTGTCATCGGCTATGGTGTTCAGAAAAAGAGCGTTGTGACCGCTTCGATTGCCAAGGTCACCTCGGACGACCTCGCCGGCAAGACGCGTCTGCGTGCCGACGATGCTCTGAAAGGTATGGCAGCCGGTGTGAACGTCACCTCGGCCTCAGGCCAGCCTGGCTCGCAGTCGATGATTCGCGTGCGTGGTACTGGTACGATTCACGACACCAATCCTCTCTACATCATCGATGGTATGCCCGCCGACCAATACGGTCTGGAGTCGGTCAACCCCTATGATATCGAGAGCATTGAGGTGCTGAAGGATGCCGCCTCGGGCGCAATCTACGGTGCCCGCGCCGCCAATGGTGTGATTCTGGTAACCACCAAGAAGGGTAAAAAGGGCAAAGCACAGATCAACTACAACTTCTCTTATGGCTGGCAGAGCGCTTGGAAGCACCGCGATGTTACCGGTGCAACCGACTACGCTATCCTCCAAAACGAGAAATACGTGAATGGTGGTCAGGCTCCCCTTTATGCCGATCCTTACAACCTGATTGACGCTAACGGCAACCCCATCAGCGGCTTCGGAACCGACTGGCAGGAACTCCTGTTCAACGACAACGCCCCCATCATGCAGCACGACTTGAGCGTGAGCGGTGCTTCGGACAAGGTTAACTACTACCTGTCGCTGGGTTACTTCACTCAGGACGGTATCGTGGGTGGCAACTATGGCCGCTCGAACTACGACCGCCTCACCATTCGCTCTAACAACACGTTCAACCTGTTTGACGCGTCGCTCGAGCGTAACTTCCTGAACCGTGTCGACGTGGGCGCAAACCTTTCTTATATGCGCGTGCACAGCACTGGCATCGACACCAACTCTACTTGGGGTTCTCCGCTGGGTTCGGCCCTGTATCTGGCTCCCACCCTGCCCGTGACCCTCACTGGCACAATCGCCGACCAGATGATTAACCAGTACTCGGCTTACGACCTGTATCGCGACGAGAACGGTAATCCTTACACCATCCCCGGTTTCATCGGTTCGTACCAAGAGCAGAACAACCCCATCGCTATGATGCAGGCTGCTCCCTCTAAGGGCTGGTCGCACAAGTTCATGCCCAAGTTTGCCATCGATGTTCAGTTGTGGGACAACCTGAAATATCACTTTACTTGGAGCGCCGAGCAGTCGTTCTGGGGTAGCGACGCCGCTACAACCAGCAAGTTCTACCTCTCGGGTAACAACAACTCCGACCACACTCAGGCAAGTTCGGAGAAGGCCAACAGCACCAACTGGCAGGTTGAGAACACCCTTACTTATGATAAGGTGTTCGGCAAGCACACCATCGGAGTCGTGCTGGGTCAGAGTGCTATGAAGTACAAAGGCAGTTACCTGGGTGCTTCGCACTGGAACTTGATCAACATCGACAAGCCCTACGTCGACTACACCACCGGCGGTAGCGTACAAACCACTACCGATGCCGATGGCAACATCACCGGCGTCACTTCGCTGGTCAACGGCTGGGCAGGTCCCTACGTTGAGCATCGTCTGGCATCGCTCTTCGCACGTTTCTCTTACAACTACGATGAGCGCTACATGATTCAGGCAACTATTCGCCGCGACGGTTCGAGCCGCTTCGGTAGCAATCATAAATATGGTGTGTTCCCCTCGTTCTCTGTGGGTTGGAACATCATGAACGAAGCCTTCATGCAGGAGTATCGCGATTGGCTGAACAACTTCAAGTTGCGTTTCAGTTGGGGTAAGAATGGTAATGAGAACATCGGTGACTTCCGCTACACCGTGCTCACCACCAGTGGTGGCACCAGCAACTACTACTTCGGCCGTCAAGCGTCGATGTACTACGGCTCAAAGGCCAACGGCCTTTCTAACGAAGACCTGAAATGGGAGGAGAGCGAGCAGACCGACTTCGGTATCGACCTCGGCTTCTGGAACAACAAGTTGACCTTCTCGATGGACTATTTCATCAAGGACACCAACGGCATGCTTATGGAGCGCCCCATCCCGTCGTACGTGGGTGAGGCAAGGCCCATCGGCAACGTGGGTGACATGCGCAACTCGGGTGTTGAGTTTGAACTCGGCTACCGCTGGAATATCAGCGACGCAACATTTGCCATCAAGGGCAACGCCTCTTATCTGAAGAACGAACTGAAGAACCTGGGTAACGACACTGGCTTCCTGAACTATGGCATCAACCAATTCAGCGATGGTGGCACGCGCGCCGAGAACGGCGAGCCCTTCCCCTTCTTCTTCGGTTACAAGACCGCTGGCGTGATCCAAAACATGGCTCAAGCCGCCGAGTTCAACGCTAAGTATGGTACCAGCCTGAATCCTGGCGACCTGATGTTTGTCGACGTCAACGGTGACAGCAAAATCACTTCTGACGACCGCACCAACATTGGCAAGCCGACCCCCGACTGGACCTTCGGTTTCAACTTCAACGCTGAGTGGCGTGGCTTCGACTTCGGAGTATTCTTCCAGGGCGTGAGCGGTGCCGACGTGTTCGATGCCACTTGGCGTCAGGACATCGCCTCGGGTAACTATCCCACTTGGGTGCTCGACCGCTGGACCGGCGAAGGCACTTCCAACAAACTGCCTCTGCTGAAACTCGGTGACTCGAAGAACTGGGTATGCAGCGACATCTATGTGCAGGACGCTTCTTACATGCGCCTGAAAGACATCACGCTGGGTTACACTCTGCCTCGCCACATCACTCGCATGGCACGCATCGAGCGTTTCCGCATGTATGTCCGCGCCGAGAACCTCTTCACTTGGACCAAGTACTGGGGATTTGACCCTGAAATCGGTACAAGCAGTTCGTCGATGGGTGTAGATTACGGCGTGTATCCGCAGGCCCGTACTTACACCGTAGGATTCAATCTCGCATTCTAATGTAAATTTAAGAAAGGAAATCATTATGAAAAAGTATATTTCAATCATAGCAGGTATGAGTGTAGCGGCTTTCGCCCTCACTTCATGTAGCGAAGACTTCCTGGAGGTGACGAATCCCACTGGTGAACCTCTGGAGGAATACTACACTACCGATGCACATCTTAACGAGGCTCTTACCTCGGCCTATGCACCTCTGCATTGGCCCGACTGGGATGGCGTAGCATATAACGACCTCACCGTCGATGCCGAGATTCTTGGCGACGACTTCTGGGTGGGTGGTGCGAGCATCTCCGACAACCAGCACTGGCACAAACTCTTCAACTTTGAGGGCGACGGCAACAACACGCTGGGTACCCTGTGGGGCGACTTCTACAGCGGCATCAAGCGCTGCAACGACGTGATTAAGTATTGTTCATGGGGTGGCGGCACCGAGGAGAACCGCAAATCGTTCGAGATGCAGGCCCGCTTGCTCCGCGTGTACTATTACAACATTCTGTGGCACTACTATGGCAATGTCCCCTTCTATCTGGAGAACCTGTCAGAGCCTTACACTGCCCCGCAACTCAAGGCCGATGAGATTTACGACCTCCTGCTCCCTGAACTGGAGGAGATTATCGCTTCGGGCGTGCTTCCCATGCGTTGGCCCGCCGCTGAGTCAGGCCGCGTGTCGCAGGCTATGGCTTACATGCTCTACGCCGAGATGGTGATGTATCAGAACGATGCAGCCCGCTATCCTAAGGCACTTGCCTTCATGAAGGAAATCATCAAGGACGCCGACTATAAGTTGAATCCCGACTTTGCCGACCTGTGGGCAGAGAGCGGTGAGTGGTGCGCCGAGTCGATTTTCGAAATCAACTACGACGATGATAATGGCCAGCGCGACTGGAGCACTTCGCTCTATGCTGGTGGTACTGTGTTCCCGACCCTATGCTCGCCCAACAGTTGGGGCGGTGGCGAAGGCTGGGACGGCGGTAACGACGGTTGGGGCTTCCTGCCCATGCGCGTCGAGGCCTACAACATGTACGCCGAGAACGACGTTCGCCGCGATGTGACTTGCTGGGACGTGCGCGGTTACACCTATACCGAGCGCTATCAGGACACCCACATCTGGCACGGCAAATATCGCCCGCAAAGCGCCAACAACCAAGACTGCCCGACATCGAAGAACCTTAACTACAACAACAATAAGCGCATCTATCGCTATGCCGAGACTCTGCTCAACGCCGCTGAACTGCTGCTGCAAACTGGTGGCAGCGCCGGTGAAGCACTGGGCTACGTGAACGAGGTTCGCGCCCGTGCCGGCCTGAGCAACCTTGGCAGTGTTACTATCGACGACATCTTCACCGAGCGCCATCTGGAGTTCTGTGGCGAGGGCAAGCGTTACTTCGACCTGGTTCGTGCCGAGGGCATCAGCGGTGCCACTCAGAAGGCTTCGACCGTGCTCGTCCCCGACAGTTACGGCTATCGCACCAATTCGTGGACTCCGAGCAAGAAGCACATTCCTCTGGCACAGTCGGAACTTGACGCCGATCCTACATTGGTTCAGAACAACTATTAATTTTAAGAATTCAGAAAATCTATCATTATGACAACTAAGATATTTAAACTATTCTGTGCCGCTATCGTGGGCGTGGGCATGTCGGCAACTTTTGCCTCTTGCTCTCCCGATAGCTTCGAGGGCGCCGATCCCAACGGCATCCCCACGGTTGATGGCGTTGTCTTCGATATCGATGTAGATCAGGAGACAAACCAGATGGTCGCCAAATACACTCCCCAACCCGGAACGTTCCCCGTGTGGATTGTGAATGGCACCACCTACTCTACCCTTCAGGAAGTTGGTTATCAAAATCCTGAGGCTGGCACATATACCATTGGTTTGAAGATTGGTAACCGCAATGGCTTCAGCCAGGGCACCGTTACCCGCGAATTTACCTTCAATGAGACTAAGATTGACTACAGTGCCGACTTCCGCCGCATCACCGGCAAGGAATGGCGTTTTGCCAGCAAAGAGCAGGGTCACCTGGGTTGTGGCCCCGCCGGAACCGGTGGTACCGAGTGGTGGAGTGCAGGCCCCAACGAGAAGGCCGACTTCGGTATGTATGACGACCGCATCACCTTCACCAACGAAACGCGCAAGGGTGGTACGTTCACCTACAGCGCTGGTGAGGATGGTCTTACCTACGTCAACAAGGGTACTACCAAGTGGGGTACCGCAGGCGAAGACTTCGACGCCAATGTTGGCAACCAGACTTCGACTTGGAGTTTCGAGGTGTATGACTGGGAAGATGCCAATGGCAATGTCACCAAGCAGACCTATATCCAACTGGCTCCCAACACTGCATTCCCCTACATCAGTAGCGATGCACAGTTTGAGAATCCCAAGTTCCGCATCGAGGAACTCACCGCCAAGAAGTTAGTGCTCATCTATGAGACTCCCGACCGCAGCATTGCATGGCGATTCATCTTCACCAACGGCGAGGACGAACCCGATGAGCCCGATGCAGTCGTAGACTGGGATCCCGCTTCTCCGGCCAACCTGTGGAAGACTGTTGAGAGTGGCGAGGACCTCGACGCCGTAGCATTCTGGTTTGCAAACGATGGTTGGTCACAAATCTCTGACCCAGAGTTGTCGCACAACAATGGCGAGTG
>JAEEGL010479847.1_pt1 | contig 17776 bp, 18 predicted proteins | sample 9134231 | NCBI WGS metagenome assembly JAEEGL01 (sample SAMN16246548, study PRJNA631951) | gut metagenome | biome: gut microbiome; feature: rumen; material: fiber-attached | host: Bos | place: Iran: Karaj | collected 2018-10 | reverse complement strand
AGATTCTGAAGCTAATGTTATGAGAAGATATATGCTTTCTAAGGGTGTAAACTATAACGATATAATTGTTGAAGATAGATCAAGAAACACTTATGAAAACATGCAAAATTCACTTAAACAAATAGAAAGTGAATGTGGAAAAGGCGGAAAGGTAGTAATAGTTACTTCTGACTTCCACAGTAAACGTTCTAAAGGTATGCTTGAAAAGATGACTCCACTTGACATCTATTCTTATGGTGTAGTGGATGGAATGCATGATATAGATAAGTGGAATCATTATAATTTTTCAACTAAAAAATTAATTAGAACTGAAGCTATACTACTATCTTGGTATACTCAAAGAGGAATTATCGATGATCAAGCAGTAGAAGATGTTAGTAGAAGAATAAAATAAGTTATATAAGTGTTGACTAATGGCATTTCGGATGCTATTATGAAAGCACATAAGAAATTATGTAAAAAGTGGGTGAACCCAGCCCTATAAGTGGGAGTTAACAAAGTGGGTGAACCCAGCCCTATAAATGGGAATTAATAAAGTAGGTGAACCCAGCCTTATAAATGGGAATTAAAAAAGAATGAGGGCTAGATTATACTAGCCCTTTATTTTTGGAAAGGAGGTAAAAACTGCTAGGTTTTAGAATAGTGAAGGTAGACCATAACTATTGTAATTATTTAAGAAAGTATGATAGCAAAGTGATGTATAATGATGGAATAAAAGAACTTAGACCTTACATTGGTATTTTGTTTGTTGTAAACAATTGTGAATATTTTGCTCCACTTTGTAGTCCAAAGGAGAAGCATAAAAGAATGTCTGATCAAATAGATATGATAAAGATTTCTAATGGTGAGCTTGGCGTTATTAATCTTAATAATATGATTCCTGTATTAAAAGATAACTATACACTGTTGGATTTAAATAAAAAAAGCACAGAAACTAGTGTAATAAATAGGCTTAATTTGCTTAAATCACAACTTATTTGGTTAAACAGCAATCATGTATATATCATAAAAAAAGCTTTAGTACTTTATAATAATTATAAGAATAATAATTTACCTAATCGGATAAGAAATAGATGTTGTAATTATGGGCTACTTGAGCAATTATGTATTAAATATAATAAAAAAGATTTAAAGTGTTAACTTTAAGTCTTTTTTACTTTTTATTGACAAATGGCGTGTAAACGCTATAATAATTATTAAATCTGAATTATTAATTGTGTTAAAATGAATTTGTAAGCAAAGGAGCAATCTAATATGAAAGAAGCTATAGATAATTTTATTAAACTTTTAGTACAAGGAAATTTTTTCTTAATATTTTTACTTGTAATGATTATAGTAGTAATATTAGTTATTTTATATTTAATTAAGCTTGAAATTAGTATGCGTAATCAAGAAGATGAGGAAGACGAAGAAGATGAGGGCTTATATGATAATATTAACCTATATGTAAATAATAATGAGGAACCTCATTCTGATGAAGAAGAGACATCTTTAGAAGAAGATATTATTAACAATACTGTATTTGAAGAAAGTACTAATGAGGAGATAGAAGAACCTACTATTGAAGAAAAAGTAGATGAGACTCTAGAAGAAGAAACACCTATAGTAAATGAGCCTGTTTTCGAAAATCCTTCTCCTTCAAAGGAAGAGGTTTTAATAAGTGATGTTACTCCTGTTAAAGAGGAAGTAAAAGAAGAAAAACCTAAGCAGATGTCTATTTATGAATATGAAGAAGATCAAGAAGAAAGCGCTATTATAAGTGCTGAAGAATTAGCTAAGAGATTAAATGAAATGAAAAGTAGTGGTGAATATGCTACTAACGATGATATTATTGATAAATATGAAAGCGAACAAGAAGAAAAAGCTATTATTAGCTATGACGAATTATTAAAAAGAGCTAGTGAAGGTGTTATTAACTATGAAGAAAAAGAAGATTTAGGAGGTCTTACTGTTTCTAAAGTAGATTTTGATAAGGGAAGAGAAATTACTTTTGATTATAAAGATAATAATAAAGTATTTGATAATCCTTATAAGCAAGAAGAAGACTTCTTAAGTTCATTAAAGGCGTTCAGGCGAAGTTTATGATGAAATTTAATATAATTACACTTGGTTGCAAAGTTAATACTTATGAAAGTGATTTTATGTATAGCCTTTTTACAAGAAAAGGCTATGTTTTTGACAGTGAAAACTTTGATATATGCGTTATTAACTCTTGCACAGTTACTAATATGGCAGATAGAAAAAGTAGACAAATTATACATAGAGTTAGAAGAGAAAATCCTTCTAGCGTTTTAGTTGTGTGTGGTTGTTACTGTGAAAGTGCACACAAAGATAATAGACTAGAAGAGATAGATGCTGATATCATTATTGGTAATAAAGATAAAAGCAAAGTAGTAGACTATGTAGAAGAATACTTGAAAACTAAAGAAAAAATAGTAAGATTCTATGATATAAGACACTGTGAATTTGAAGATATGGAAATAAAAAGTACTAGTGAAATGACTAGAGCTTTTGTAAAAATAGAAGATGGATGCAACAACTTTTGTACTTACTGCGTTATTCCTTTTACTAGAGGAAGCGTAAGAAGTAAAGATCATAATAAAGTAATAGAAGAAGTAACTAATTTAGTTAATAATGGGTATAAAGAGATAGTATTAACTGGAATACATACAGGAGCTTATAATGATGGAGTATTTGATTTTGCTATGCTTCTTAATAGTCTAGTTAATATAGAAGGTCTTTTAAGACTTAGAATATCTTCTGTTGAGATAAATGAGTTAAATGACAGAGTACTTGAGGTGTTTAAACATTCTAAAGTGCTTGTACCTCACTTTCATGTACCACTTCAAAGTGGAAGCGAAAGAATATTAAAGGTAATGAATAGAAAGTATGATAAAGCTTTCTTTGAAAATAAAATAAAGCAAATAAGAGAAATAAATCCGGATACTAACTTTACTACTGATGTAATAGTAGGTTTTCCTACTGAAACAGAAGAAGAACATTTAGAAAGCCTTGAATTTATTAAGCACATAGGCTTTTCTAAAGTACATGCTTTTCCATACTCTGATAGAGAAGGAACAGCCGCTAGTAAAATGAAAGACAAAGTTTCTCCAGAAGTAAAGAAAAGAAGAAATAATGAATTAATAAAGCTTTCTAATTTACTTAATATGGAGTATAATAACAAATTCGTAGGAAAGAAGATGGAAGTTTTATTTGAAGAATATAAAGATGGATACTCCTTAGGACACACTGCTAACTTTATTAAAGTTAGAGTAAATAAAGAATATTCTTCAAATGAAATAGAAGAAATTACTCTTACAAATGATAATATGCTTAATAGTTAAAAGGGGATGAATAAAGTGAAAATAAGACTTAATCAAGAAGAGGTAGATAAACTTGTTTATGTTCTTAATAAAACTAAAACAGAAGGATATGACGAACTTACTCAAGAAGCAGTAGATGAACTTGTTAGTGTTCTTCTAGAAACTAATACTATAAATATATCTAAGTGCACTCTTTTAGATAATATAGAAATATATAATTACTTTGCACTTAGATTAAAAAAAGGAAGAAGGGCAAGCTAATGCGTAGATATATAAGCAAGGAACTATATAAAAAACTAGATGATATGTGTAGTGAACTCTTATATAGAGAATATCTGTTAGATGCATATGAAGATTTAAGTGATGAAGAAAGAATAAAAGAAATACAGGAAATATATGAGGGATTTCGTGCTCTTCATATGAAATGCTTATGTTTAGGATATAGTTATGACCCTAAATACCATGGATTACCTAATGATTTATTTAAAGCTATTGAAGACGGCGAAAAAAGAAATGAGGAACTTTTAGAAGAAAAGAAGCTACTTTTAAAGTAGCTTTTTTTCTTGCTTTTTAAGGCTTTTTAATATACAATAATTCTTACTGTTATACAATTATTAAAGTTTACAGTTTATTTGGTCATTTTTAATAATTGGGTAGTACTTAAATATATAATATGATACAATATAATAAGCAATACATAAGGAAGTTGAAGTGTAGTGAAAGAAAGAAGTAATAAGGAGATTAACTATAAAGAAATAGATTCTAAAAGATATAGTAAATATTGTTATTCTTGTGTCAAAAGATTAGTTGACATTGTTTTTGGCTTGCTTGGAACTATTTTATTACTTCCTATTTATTTGTGTGTTAAAATTGCTTATTTATGTCACAAAGATTTCTATCCAGTTATGTTTAGACAAGCTAGAATAGGTAAAGATGGCAAGACTATTAGAATGTTTAAATTTAGAAGTATGGTACCTAATGCAGATGAAATACTAAAAGATTTATTAGAAAAGAATCCTGATATGGCACTAGAATATAAGACTAATAAGAAACTTAAAAATGATCCTAGAATAACTAAAGTAGGAGCATTTATTAGAAAGACATCTATAGATGAATTTCCTCAGTTTATTAATGTACTACTAGGTAGTATGTCTTTAATAGGACCTAGACCATATCTACATAGAGAAATAGAAGATATGGGGCTTTATTATGATGATATTGTATCTGTTAAACCAGGTATAACAGGATATTGGCAAGTAAACGGAAGAAGTGATGAGTCTTTTGCTAATAGACTTAAATTCGATTTACATTATATAGAAAACTATGGATATAAATTAGATTTTAAAATATTCTGGAAGACCTTTAAGGCTTTACTAAAGGGGATGTAATCATGAGAATAGTAATGCTAGGTCAAAAAAGAATGCCTTCTAGAGAAGGCGGAGTAGAAGTTGTAGTAGAAGAGTTATCAACAAGAATGGCAGCACTAGGACATGACGTTACATGCCTAAATAGAAGAGGTAAAGCACTAGATAATACTTCAAGTACACTAAAAGAGTACAAAGGCGTTAAGATAAAGAAGGTTTTAACAATTGACAAGAAAGGATTGGCTGCAATGAGTTCTTCCTTTTTTGCAAGTATTAAAGCCCTTTTTTCACGTGCAGATGTAGTGCATTATCATGCTGAAGGACCATGTGCTATGATGTGGATAGTAAAATGGTTTTCTAAGAAAAGAATAATAGCTACTATCCATGGACTTGACTGGCAAAGAAGTAAATGGGGAGGATTTGCTACTAAATACATTAAATTTGGTGAAAAAGTAGCAGTAAAATATGCAGACGAAATAATAGTCTTATCAAAAAACGTTAAGAAGTATTTTAAGGATACATATAACAGAGAGACTGTATTTATTCCTAACGGCGTTAATAAACCAGAAATATTAAAACCAGAAATCATTAAACAAAAATATAAATTTAATAAAGATGATTATATTTTGTACTTAGGAAGAATTGTTCCAGAAAAAGGAGAACATTATTTAATAGAAGCTTATAATAAGCTAAATACTAATAAAAAACTAGTGATTGCTGGAGGTTCATCTGACACTGATGAATACTACAAATCACTAAAAGAATTAGCTAAAGATAACAAAAATATAATATTTACAGGCTTTGTAAAAGGAAAAGAGTTAGAAGAATTGTTTTCCAATGCTTATATTTATTGTCTTCCAAGTGACTTAGAGGGAATGCCTCTTAGCCTGCTAGAAGCAATGAGCTATTCTAACTGCTGTTTAACTTCAAATATAGATGAATGCACTGAAGTTATAGAAGATAAAGCAGTTACTTTCAAAAAAGGGAACGTAGAAGACTTAGCAAAGAAACTACAAGAACTATGTGATAATAAAGAACTTGTTAATAAGTATAAAAAAGAATCACAAAAGTTTATATTAAATAAATATAGCTGGGATGATGTAACTAAACAAACACTTACTTTATATGAAGGAAAGCAGGTGAAATAATGAGAATACTATTAGTAAATAAGTTTCACTGGCTTAAAGGTGGAAGTGAAAAATACTATTTTGAACTGGGATCATTATTAAAAGAGTATGGCCACGAAGTGGCTTACTTTTCTATGAAAGACGATAGAAATATTAAGACAGGTGATAAAGAGTATTTTGTAGAATCTAGTGATATGAATAGTAAAAATCCACTTAAAGCTATGGATGTTATATACTCAAAGGCAAATAAAAAGAAAATGGAAGAAGCACTTGATGACTTTAAACCGGATATTGTCCACTTAAACAATTTTCAAAGACAGTTATCTGCTTCTATAATAGGCCCATGTCTAAAAAGACATATACCAATTGTTTTTACAGCACATGATGTGCAGGCAATATGTCCATCTATAATAATGCTTGATAGTGATAAAAATCCATGTGAACTATGCATGAATGGTCACTATATGAATTGCTTTAAGAAGAAATGTATTAAAGGATCAACTCTTAAAAGTGCATTAGGCGCTATAGAGGGAAAATATTATAGATACCGTGACATAGATACTGAAAAAATAGATTATATAATAACTCCTAGTGAATTTTATAGAAGTAAGTTTATAGAAGATGGGGTAGATGAAAACAAAGTAGTAGCACTTCATAATTCTATAGAAATGAAAGATTATGACATTGAGACAACTGATGAAGGGTATGCACTATATTTTGGAAGACTATCTAGAGAAAAAGGTATACTTAATTTAATAAATGCTTTCTCAAAGTTAGATAAAGGGACTCTTTATATAGCAGGTGAAGGTCCAGAAGAGGAAACAATAAAGAACATAATAAAAGAAAATAAATTAGAGGACAGAGTAAAACTTCTAGGTTTCTTAAATAAAGAACAAATGACAGAAGTAACTAGAAAATGTAAATTTGTAGTAGTGCCTAGTATTTGGTATGAAAACTGTCCTTATTCATTATTAGAAACTCTAGCAATAGGTAAACCTGTAATAGGCTCTAATATGGGAGGAATACCTGAGTTAATAAGTGATAATGAAAATGGTTTTATTTATCAATATGACAACATAGATGAACTAAGTGAAAAAATGAATATTTTATTTAATGACAAAAACCTAGTAGATAAGTTTAGTAAAAAATCTAAAGAATTAGCAATAAATAATTATTCTAGAGAGAAATATTATAATGATTTAAAAGAAATCTATGATAAAATATTGGTGGTGAAGTAAAATGGCAGAAAAGAAACTTAATGGTACGGTAATAGTTACTTATAGATGTAATGCTAGATGTACTATGTGTAATAGATATAAATGTCCTTCTAAACCAGATGAAGAAATATCTATAGAAACAATTAAAAAATTACCTAAAATGTATTTTACTAATATAACTGGTGGAGAACCATTTATTAGAGAAGACTTAGAAGAAGTAGTAGAAGAGCTATATAAGAAAAGCGATAGAATAGTTATTTCTACTAATGGTTTCTTTACAGATAGAATAATTTCTATGGCTAAGAGATTCCCTAATATTGGTATTAGAATATCTATAGAGGGACTTGAAGAAACTAATAACGAAATAAGAGGATTAGAAGACGGATATAAAAAAGGATATAACACTCTTCAAATGCTTAGAAAAATGGGAATGAAAGATGTAGGATTTGGCATGACTGTACAAGACAGAAATGCTAATGACTTAGTTCCTTTATATAACATTTCAAATGAAATGGGTATGGAGTTTGCAACTGCATCTCTTCATAACAGTTTCTACTTTGTAGAAGCTAAAAACATTATTCATGATAGACCTATGGTTGCTAAAAACTTTGAAAACTTAATAAATGAATTATTAAATTCAAAGTCACCAAAGAAATGGTTTAGAGCTTACTTTAACCACGGATTAATTAATTATATTTATGGACAAAAGAGACTTCTACCATGTGACATGGCATTTGATACATTTTTTATAGATCCATATGGAGATGTAATGCCATGTAACGGTACTAAAGATAAAGAAGTAATGGGTAACTTAAATGAACAAACTTGGGAAGAACTATGGAACTCTGAACAAGCTAATAAAGTAAGAGAAAAAGTAAGAAACTGTGATAGACAATGCTGGATGATAGGTTCTGTTTCACCAGCAATGCATAAATACATATGGAAACCTGCTTGGTGGGTATTTATCCACAAGATTAAGTTCTGGACAAAGAAAAAGTATTCTATGTATGAACTTAAAATAGTAAGAGACTATAGAGATGGTAAAGTCTCTAAAGAGGAACTAGATAAATGTTCAACTTGTGATATGAACTGTGAAATAAAAAATGGATTATCAGAAGCATCGCAAGAGCAATTAAAAACTATGTCTGGAGAAGATATAGTAAATAAAGACATAGAAAATCAAATGGTTAAATAAAAGAATAGGATGTTATAATTGTGAAAAAAGTATTATATATATCAAATATAGAAGTTCCATATAGAACTGAGTTTTTTAATCAATTATCACAAAAATGTGACTTAACTGTATTGTACGAAAGAAAAAATTCTGCAAACAGGAATTCTTCTTGGACAAGCAGTGTTAAAGCAAAATATAATATTAAATACTTAAGAGGTATAAAGATAAAAAATGAATTTTCTTTTGGCATAGGGATTATAAAATATATTTTCAGCAGAAATTTTGACAAGATAATTTTTGGCTGCTTTAATAGTCCGACTCAACTATTAGCAATGCTGTTGTTAAGACTTTTCAAAAAAGAATATATTCTTAACATAGATGGCGACTATTTTGTTGATGGAACTTCATTCAAAAAGAAAATAAAAAGACTACTATTAAAAGGTGCAACAAAGTATTTAGTTGCTGGAAAAAGTGTGAAAGAAAAATTATCTAAACATATTGACGAATCTATTATTATTCCATATTATTTTAGTTCGTTAAGTCATGATGAAATAATCAAAAACTCTAAAAGAATTAATGAAAATAAAAATAACAAAGTAATAGTTGTAGGCCAATATTTTGATTATAAGGGCTTAGATGTAGCTCTTGAAGTGGCTTCACGTGATAATAAAATTAAATATAAATTCATAGGCGCTGGTAATAGATCAAGTTTACTTATTAAAAAAGTTGATGAGTTAAAACTAGATAATGTAGAGGTAGTACCATTTTTGCAAAAAGAAGATTTGTTTAAAGAGTATCAAAATTGCTTTATGACATTATTACCTTCTAAAAAAGAGTGCTGGGGTCTAGTTATTAACGAATCTTCATCATTTGGATGCCCAATAATTTCAACAAATGGAAGTGGTGCAGCTGTTGAATTTTTAGAAAAAGGATATGAAAAATTTTTGTGTGAAAGTAATGATGCAAATTCAATATATATGGCAATTAGTTTGCTTAGAGATATGACTGCCGATGAAATCAAAGAATATAAGGATTTTTTAATATCAAAATCAAGTGAATACTATATTGAGAAAAATGTAGAAGTATTTGCTAATGTATTAGATTGCAAAGAGGAGTATTGTTATGATAAAAAAGAATAAATTTTGCTTTCAAATTTTCTTTGCTTCATTAATCTTGTATTGGTTGTTAAGTGCAACTATGGCAAATGCAGGATATGATTTAGGAATTTTGAAATTAATATTAGTTTCTGTTGGACTTTTCTTTTATTTGATAACGTTGACATTTACAAAGTTTTCAAAAAAGGAAATGGTATTGTTTATTATTTTGAATGTAATTGTAGTGCTGGCATTCATATTTTCAGGAATGGCTAATTTTGGAATATTAACAATTGTTCCCATTATGTTTTCCTTAAAAAATGTAACGATAAAAGAAGCAGTACGAACAATGTTCTGGGTGCTTTTAATATATTATATATGTTTTCTTGTATTGTGTCTGTTTAATATAATTCCAACATCTTATTATATAAAAACAGACGCGTTTGGAATAGATTATAATATGTTGAAGCTTGGTAATCAACACGGTAATTCCAACTTTGTTATTGTATTTAATATACTATCTACATTTTTATATGGATATTATGACCGATTAAAGAAAATACATTTTATTTTCCTTTTTGCACTAGTATTATTATTCTATGTATTATTATCCTCAAGAACTGGTATAATATTATCTTTGTTAACATTATTTATATTTTATTATTATAAATTTATAAGGAAAAACAAAGAAAATAGTAATAACAATGTAATTTCATTTTTTGTTAGAAATTCATATTCTATTTTTTATGTTACGGTGTTCTTTATAGCTGCATTTCTAAAAAATAGTTTTGTTTATAATTTTTTAAATAAACTGGTAAGTTCAAGAATTGCTGAAATAAATCATTACCTAATAGATGTAGGATTTGGGTTATTTCCTAAAAAAGTAAATTTTGATTGGATATGTGATAATACTCAAGTAAAAATCTTAGTTGCCTATGGATTAGTATTTACTATATTGTACTTAGTTGTTGTTAATCGTTCAATTAAAAAGTTATATGAAAAGAATTTTAATTTGGAAATAATTTTAATGGTTATATATTTGTTATATAGTTACTCAGAAGTTGCGTTTTTTAAACCTATGTCAGACTTTACAATGCTGTTTTTAATATATGCATTTTCAACGGTAAAAATAAAAGATGAGGAAAATTTATGATAAAAAAGATAAATAATAGTATTAAAACAGGAAATTTTTTTGAAAAATTATTTTGTATGTTCTTAATAATTCTTGGCTTTTCTAATAATAAAATTATGACTTTAGAATGCAGAAATAAAAAATACAAAAAGATAAAAAAGAAATATAGCAAAGTATTAGATAAAAAGTATAGTTATGAATATGATAATAAAAAGAATAATATCATTTGGTTTTGCTGGTTACAAGGATATGATAACCTTCCTAAATTAGCTCGCAGGTGTTTATCTTCAATTAAAGAATACTGTAACGATTCTAAAATAATATTTGTAGACAAAGACAATTATTCAGATTATGTAGAATTACCTGATTATATTATAAAAAAGTGGAAAAATGGTATAATTTCAAACGCCCATTTTTCAGATATTATAAGAACTTGTTTACTAGTTGAACACGGAGGTTTGTGGATTGATTCGAGTGTGATATTATTAGATTATATTCCAGATTATATCTATTCTTCTAATTGTTTCATGTTTAATATGGAAGGAGAAGATGACATTTTAACATATAATAATTGGTTTATTTATTCTTGCAAGAATAATAGAGTGTTCAAATATATGAGAGATCTTTTATTTGAATTTTGGAAAAAAGAGAATAAAGTTCAAGACTATTTTATTTGGCATATCTTTATGAAAATGGTTTATGACAAATATACTGAAGATTTCCATTGCATGACATATGTTCCACACTCAAGTACTCATGTTTTATACCATGACATAATTAATAATTCTAAATGTGAAATTGAACACATAAAAAGGATATATCCTATACAAAAATTATCTTATAAATATGATATAGATTGTAAAAACAATTACTATAATTTTATAAACGGTATTCTGGATAGTGGTGATAATTAATATGAAAGAAGATTTAATTTCAGTTATTGTTCCGTTTTATAATGTTGAAAAATATGCGAGCAAGTGTATTTTGAGCATTATTTCACAGACATATAAGAATTTAGAAATAATACTCATAGATGATGGGTCACCAGATAATTGTGGGAAAATTATAGATGAATTTAGCAAAAAGGATGATAGAATTATACCTGTTCATAAAAAAAACGGCGGATTATCTGATGCTAGGAATGCAGGAATTGATATTGCTAAAGGAAAATACATCTCTTTCGTTGATTCTGATGATTATATTGCTAACGATATGATTGAATATATGCATGATTTAATAAAAAAGTATGATGCAGATATTTCCATTTGTGGAGTACAGGATGTTTTTGAAAATGAGAATATAAAAATTAATCTTCAAAATGAGCGAATAGTTAAATATGATATTGATGAATCTATAAAACAATTATTGCTAGATAAAAATATAAAAAATCACGCGTGGGATAAATTATATAAGAAAGAATTGTTTGCTGATGTGAGATATCCTATTGGCAAGAAAATGGAAGATATTGGTACTACATATAAGTTGTTTAAGAAATCTAATTTAATTGTTTCAAGTAATCAAATAAAATACTTTTATTTGCAAAGAAATAATGGAATAATGATGTCCGGTGGAGTAAACCTCTATAAAGATTATTATGAATTAACCCTTGATAGATACAATGATTTAAAAAAATGCTATCCTAACATGCAAGAAAACGATATTTGCATGTTAAATACTATTATATTGATTTGCAAAAATGCACCAAAAGAATTATTTGATATTATAAGTTATAATGATATTTATAACAGTTTTAAGAGTATATTTAATAACTCACGTGTTATATTTAATCTATCAAATATTAAAAATAATATTAAGTATATTTTATTTATTTTATTTAGGAGTAGAAAATGGTAATTATGATTAAAAAGTTTTTAAAATATGTGCAGAACAATACTTTTAATGATAGGCTTAATCAACTAAAAAGTGATGGCAAAAGGAAAATAATTCTTATGGGCAGTCCAGAATACAATAATATTGGTGATTCTGCAATTGCATTTGCAACTAAAAAGTTTGTTGAAAAAGAGGTTTCCGATAAATCTTTTTATGAATTTACAGAAAATGATATATTATTTAATATTTACAAATTAAAAAAACACATAAAAAAAGATGATATTTTACTATTGCAAGGTGGAGGTAATTTTTCAAATTTATATCCTGATCAAGAAATAGTAAGAAAGAAAATTGTTGATAACTTTGATAATAATAAGATTATTGTTATGCCACAGACACTTTATTACACAGATAATTATGAGTTGCCTAAATACTATGATAGTGATAAAATCTTCTTTTTTGCAAGAGAAAGCAAGAGCTTTGATTATTTGAAAAAGCATAAAAAGAAAAATGTTTTTCTATGTCCAGATATAGTTATGTCATTAATAGATAATGAAGAATATAGCTTTTCAAAATCTAATAATTTCAAAAAATGTTTAATTTGTTTGCGAAATGATTTAGAAGTGGATAAATCTAGAGTTAACGAGACTGAATTAAAAAACTCTCTTAATAACTTAAATATTAGTTATAAAAATATATCAACAGTTGTAAATTATAATATTCCTTTAGAAAAAAGGGATGATGAAATACTAGAATTTTTGAAAAAAATTAATGAATATGACTTCGTAATTACTGATAGATTGCATGGTATGATTTTATCTGCTATCACTCATACGCCTTGTATTGTACTACCAACATTCAATTACAAGGTTACCGAAAGTTATAATTGGTTAGTCAAAACTAAAATAGTTTATCTTTTAGACAAAAATGAATTAAGCAATATAGAGTCTATTTTACGAAATTTTGATTTTGATACTAAGTATAATTTAAAAGATTACTTTATTGGTTTAATTGAGGAAATGAAGTAATTATATTAATTAAAATATTATTAAGCTACTATATTACTAAAAAATATTGTATAATATAATAGTAATTTTTGATTTACTAATTAAGGAGATTAAATAAATGAAAAAATATATTGATATACACATTCCAACGTCTTTTTGCAACTTGAACTGTCCATATTGTTACGTTGCACACGAAGGAAATAGAAATAAAGAAAAGTTTGAATTAAATTATAGTATAGAAACAATCCAAAAAGCATTGACAGTTAAAAGATTAGGCGGAATATGCTTTTTCAATGTTTGCAGCAATGGTGAAACACTAATACCTAAGGAAACTATTTCTATAGTAAAGGCTTTACTTGAAAATGGACACTATGTAATGATTGTAACTAATGGGATTTTAACAAATAGGATTGAAGAACTTTGCCAATTTTCTGAAGAATTAAGAAAAAGAATAATATTTAAATTTTCTTTTCATTATTTACAATTAAAAGATAAAAAACTTTTGGATACATTTACTAATAACGTGAATTTAGCTAAGAATCATGGAATGTCATATACTATAGAGATGACTCCACACGATGAATTAGAAGAGTATATACCTGAGATAAAAAAATATTGTTTAAAAAAATTTGGAGCATTATGTCATGTTACTATTCCAAGAAATATGAATACTTCTAAAATTGAATTACTATCTAAACATTCTATTGATGAATTCTATGATATATGGAAAACATTTGACTCAGAATTATTAGATTTTAAGTATTCTTTATGGGGTAAAAAAAGAAAAGAATTTTGTTATGCTGGTATATGGAGTGGATTACTTAACATAAAAACCGGAATATATTCAGCATGCTATATTGGAAATATAAGTAAAAATATTTTTGAAAACATTGATGAACCAATAGAATTACCTGCAATTGGATGCAGCTGTTCACTGCCACATTGTTATAATGGGCATAGTTATCTTTCTTTGGGTGATATTCCTGAAATTAATTCTCATCGAAATTCTGAAATTAGAGATAGAATAACTAAAGATGGAAAACACTGGCTTACTGATGATATGAGAAAATTTTTAAGTGGAAGATTAGAAGAAGAAAATGAAATTTTTAATTCGAAACAAAAGGACCAAAATAAAAAAATAAAAATTCAACACTATTTAAAAAAAATAAAAGGAAAGATTAGCAAAACAAAATAATAAATTTAAGAATTATTGTTTAGCTTTTCAATTATGGTGGAAATATGAAAAAAAAATACATAGGAAAAGTTTTAATAATTATTATAATACTTATCTTAAGTTTATACATTGGCAATATTACGTTAAGTAATAAAATATATAAACAAAGAATTTATAATCAAGAAAATTATGTGATAAATAAAAGTAAGTTTATTAATTTTTCAATAGACGATACAATAAATATATTCAAAGATATTACTGAAAATAATTACAGTTCAATTTTTGATAATGAAACTTTAAGAATATTTAAATATTTACACAATAAATATGGAACAACTTTTACTTTATATTGCTTTTATGAAAAAGATGACTTTAATCTTTCAAAAGCTAAAACTAATTATAAAAGTGAATTTGAGGCTAATTCAAAATGGTTGAAGTTTGGATTTCATAGTTTAAATTCGAATAGTAATTATCAGGAAAATCCGGATAACTTTTGGGATGATTTTGATAGGACATATAAAGCATTAGAAAATATTGTTGGTAGTCAGTCTTTGACATATGTTTTGAGGCTTGATAGATTTTTGTTATCAGAAAATGCTTTAGAAGAAAATAATAAAATAGAGGGATTATTAGGTTCAGATACTAGAGATAGGCAAAACTATTATTTAAATAGTGAAGAAAACGATATTTTATTTGATAATGGATATTTATATGACAAGAATAATAATATTTATTTTTATAAAACTGATTTTAGACTTGATAATTTAGGCGTTTTTGAAGTTGATAATCAATTAGATTATAATGACGATAATATTATTGTATTTACGCATGAATGGTTATTTTCTGGCAAAAAGACAAAGATATTTACATATTATAAAATAAAGGAAATGAGCAAATGGGCAGTTGAAAATGGTTATGTTTTTGACTTTCCTTATGAAAAATAGGAAAAGAGGTATTTTATGACAAAAAAGAGACTGTTTATTAACTTGCTTGCTAATATAGTATCTTTTATAGTAACATTGTCCATTAGTTTCGTTTTGACTCCGGTGATTGTTGGAAAGGTTGGAGACGCTGCTTATGGATTTGTTGGATTAGCTAATAATTTTGTTAGTTATGCAAGTATTTTTACTATTGTAATAAATTCCATGGCTAGTAGATTTATTACGTTTGAATTGACTAAAAGAAACACAAAAGAAGCCAACAAATATTTTGCTTCAGTATTTTACATGAATGCTATTATGTCAGTATGCATCTTCTTTTCAACAATAATAATTGTCCTTTTTTTGAATAAAATATTAAATATTCCAGATAGCCTTCTATTAGATGTTAAACTAACATTTATATTAGCATTTTCTAATTTAATATTATCTTTATTTTTAACAATTTACAATATATCTTCTTTTTCGAAGAATAGGTTGGATTTAAGTGCATTAAGAAATATTATTGGTAACATTATTAGATCTTTAATACTAATAATTTTGTTTTCACTTTTACCCGCTAAGATATACTATATTATTCTATCTACTGTATTAATGAACATATACTTGGTCATTTCTAATTATAAATTAACAAAAAAAATTGCTCCAGAATTAAAAGTTTCTAAGGATAATTTTAGTAAGAAACATTTAAAAAAATTAGCTAAGTCTGGAATATGGAATTCAATAAATAGTTTAAGTAAGACTTTATTAACCGGACTTGATTTATTAATTTCCAATATTTTTATTGGACCAACAGCAATGGGAATCTTATCGATTGCAAAAACTGTTCCAACCGCAATTGAACAAATGCTGGCTGTTTTTGCTAATACATTTAATCCTGAATTTGTAATTTTATATTCTTCAGGAAAAATAAATGAATTAGTACAGCATATTAAATTTTCTTTAAAAGTAGTAGCATTAATAATGCTTGTACCTATCGCGGGATATATAGTTTTTGGATATGATTTTTTTAGTTTATGGTTGCCTGGGAAGAGTGTATTTGAAATAAATCAAATACAAATACTATCTATATTATCTGTTATGCCTTTTTTGGTATCTGCAAGCAACTATACTTTATTCGTAACAGATAGTGTTACAAATAAATTGAAGCGACCAATGATTGCAACTCTTATTATGAGCCTTTTAAGTACTATTATTACTTTAATTTTAATCAAAACTACAAATTTAGGTATATATGCAGTTGCAGGTGTTAGTTCTATTTTATGGATAATTAAAGTGTCTACTTTTAATGTAATAAATTCTGCAATAAACTTAAATATTAAATGGTATACTTTTTATCCATCATTTTTAAAAAATCTAGTTACATTTACTGTAATTGTTATTTGCTTTTATATAGCTAAATCATTTGTTATCATTAATTCTTGGTTATCATTAATTATTTATGCTTTACTATTCGGAATTATTGGTTATATTTTTGCATATTTATTTTTACTAAATAAAGAAGAAAAAATAAAGATTAATAATATTATAATAAATAAAATTAAAAGAAAAGCATAATCAAAAGTATTAAATTATTTGTGTGGCACCCTGTTATAATAAAGAATAAGTATTATATAAATTTCAAAAATATTAAAAAGTTTGCTTCGTTAATTATGAATAGTATTATTTTAGAAAAATACAGGATGCGGTTTTTAAGGAGAAACAATGAGCAAAAGAATTAAAATAATTATAGTATCTATATTAATAGTGTTTCAGTTATTATTTATCTCCTTTATGTCTAACATGAATTCAGTAGATTCTGATGGAAAAAGTGAAGGAGCTTTAGTTACTGTTTTAAAAGGTGTTACTAATTTTAACTATAAACTAGGATTAACTAAATCTCAGTTTAGTGATGAAGAGTATGAAATAACTGGCATGGTATTAAATCCTATTGCTAGGAAGGTAATGCATTTTACTGAGTATTTTATATTAGGTTTATTTATTATAATAGATTTATATTTAATAACTGGTAAGAAGTATATATGGTTATTTTTAGTAACTATAGGTTTTTGTATATTATTTGCTAGTGCTGATGAAGTACATCAGCTATTTGTAAATGGTAGAAGTGGTTCATATAAAGATGTTATAGTAGATACTATTGGATCTATAGTAGGTTGTTTATTTTATGGAACTTATTATTTAAATAATAAAAAAATTAATTAAAACAATTTTAATAATAGTAATAGTATTTAATACTTAAAAAAATACATTTTATAACAAATGTATTTTTTATTATGCTAAATATGCTGATAATATTTAAAATAGTGTGTTTGATTTAAGTATAATAATATGTTAGATTAAAAATGAAAGGAGGGAAAATGTCAGAAGTAATTGAAAAGAGTTTTATTAATACATTT
>JAEEGL014012485.1_pt1 | contig 17777 bp, 13 predicted proteins | sample 9134231 | NCBI WGS metagenome assembly JAEEGL01 (sample SAMN16246548, study PRJNA631951) | gut metagenome | biome: gut microbiome; feature: rumen; material: fiber-attached | host: Bos | place: Iran: Karaj | collected 2018-10 | reverse complement strand
AAGTAATCTATTTTTATAGGTTATCCCCTCAAGAATATGTATCATAGTTACTAAATCAATATCCATTTCTTTTGCTATTTTATTTATAGAAAGAGCAATGGCATTTTCAGCATCATCATATTTAATAAGAACTTCTGAAATGGTCATAATATTAATTCCAATCTTTTTAATTATTCATCTTTTGGTGAAGAAATATCGCATATGCCTATAATTGTTGTATAAGCATTTATTTTACCATCACTTACTATCTGTTCCATTATCATTGTAAGTAATGGTGTAGGTATATCATATTTTTGAGAAATTTGATTAACCGCCATTATTATTTCTTCTTTTGCCTTTATCATACTAACTTCAAATGGCATTTTTGAATCCATTAGTCACCAACTTTACTTAACAAATATTGAATAGCTCTAACAAGAGGTGCTATGATACCATTATAATCTAAATTCTTAAAATTAGAATATCCGTAATTTTCAGTTTCACTTACAAGAAGCTTACCTAATTCCAACATTTCTACATCTTGAGCATAAAAGCCCATTTCAGTTCTTCCAAATTTTTCAAACATAGCTGGATTAAGAGATTTAACAAAAGTTATCGAATCTTGAGTATTAAGATATGATAAATGTGTTTTGACTCTCTTGTCAGAGCTAAGTTGAGATGATCCAGCATAAGCCGTACCAGTTTTTGTCACATAGAAAGCATTAGAACGAGCATTAGAGCCTGTTCCATTACCAATCTCAAAAGCATTACCAGAGCTATTTGAATTATATCTACCTAGAACAAACTGGTAGTCATATGCAGCTATTGTGTCTCCACCAGAAGCATGAGAGTTTGTACCAGACGCCTCTGTGTATGAACCCTCTGCATGAGAATTGTAACCAGTAGCCTTAGTATACAAACCCTCTGCATGAGCACGATATCCAGTAGCTTGTGTATTGCTGCCTTCTGCATGAGCACCAGATAAGACGTTACCGCCACTCGTACCAGCTTTGGTATATAATCCTTCTGCGTGAGAACACAAATATGCTGTTGTTTGATATCCTTCAGCATGTCCTCTATCAGCAGCAGAAGTGTCTACGCCTTCGGAATGAGCACCCATACCAGTAGCTCTTGTACCACAACCCTCAGCATGAGACCCTTCTCCAGAAGCTTCGGTTGTTAAATATCTTCTTGGTGACAGACCGTTTTGGGCACCCTCTGCATGAGAATATCCACCAGAAGCAGTAGTATAATTACCTTCAGCATGAGCACCAATAGCAGAAGCAGTAGTGTGTATACCCTCAGCATGAGAGCCGTTACCAGAAGCCTGAACGTAACTGCCTTCACCATGCGAATATCTACCAAACGATTGCACATGGTAACCTTCGGCATAAGACGCATAGCCAGTAGCTAGGTTATAAAAACCAGATACAAACGAATAGTTTCCAGGACTTTCTTCGCTTGGCGACCTTGAGCCGAAGGTATAGAACGGAGCCATTGCTGTGGTACCTTCTGTTTCAGCATCACCAGAAGCATAACCAAAATGAACCATAACGTTGTTGCCGTGTTTAACGTCAACATATCCATATCCACTTTGATTGACAGCAAATACAATATTACCTTTAGAAGTAGATCCTACTCTCGCATAAGGAAGTGTATTTTGAATTCCAAAGAAAGCTAATTCATCAGAACCAGCATTATCATATATACTAAGTCCATTACCACCTATAAGAGTATATGTTGGGCCAATAGTTGGCTCGCCATTGCTCCAAGTCAAACCAACTATTTTAAAATTAGATGTGCCTTGTAAAGTACCTATGGTAGAATTAACTTTAGCAACTAATACACCAGATGATAAATTACGAATAAATGTAGCAACTTCAGCTTTATAAGTATTCAAGTTAGTATCATCGGTTGCAGTAACAGACCAATCTGCAGCGGCATATGTTTGATTAGCGGATTTAGAACGTATTGCATAACGTACTTTCGAACCATCAACCCACATATCTCCCGTATCATAAGGAGGTGTTGGAGTAACGGTAAAAGTCCTACGCTTTGAACCAGCTAAAGTTGTTGCTTGCTGAGATGCTTCTCGTGCCTGTGTAGCTGCTGATGAAGCATTGTTTGCAGCTTCTTGAGCGTTGTTAGCTGCCGTTTGAGCATTAGAAGCATTAGTTAACGCAGTTTCCGTGTCTGTATCTTTAATGTACGACCAAACGTACAATCCTGAAGAATACGTATACTTCCACATATGACGAGTTGTTGTATTAATATATAAATCGTCAAGATGATGCTGTCGTTCTTCACTAGTATTCCAGTTAAACGCCGGATTGTTACTAGACATGCTGTAAATATCAATAGTGTTAGAAGAACTATCTGTAACATTATTACCACTTGAATCCGTTAAGATTTCTTCTGAGAACGGGTCGCTAGTAAGATACCAAATTTTGTTGGTAGAATCTATCTGTTCTTGCAACTGCTCTTGTCGAAGATTAGAATCTCGTATCGTATAGTCAATAGTCGACAAATCCCCGATAATTGTAGTAATATCACGAGAAGTTTGCGTAACATAGACGCCCAACGTTTCTTTTGTAGCATATGTTTCAGAAACTTCAGATAAAATACTATTAGCGCTAGTATTAATAGCTGCATTACGATTGGTAACTTCATTGCTTAAATCGGTTGTCGTAGCATAATTACCTTTTACCTGATAAGTTTCTGACACGCTTTGAGATATAGCCGTTGCGCTTGCTGAAATGGCAGCATTTCTGTCGGTTACTTCTTGACTAATTTTGCCATCTGCGTATTGCTCCGAAGTGGTAAGAACGCCGGATAAAGCAGCTGACCATATAGAATTATTTTGTTCAAATTCAGCCTGAGTGACATAATTAGTGGTTATAATCGTATCAAGTTGATTTTCAATATTGGCATAAGATTCCTTAACACGATTAAGTTCCTCAACAGCTGCATTAGCAACAGCATCATCTGTTGCGGTAATCGCCCAGTCATTAACATCATACAAATCACCGGTAGATTTAGCAACCGTAGCATACTTGACTTGAGAACCTGTAACCCAAATATCACCAACATCATACGGCACATAAGGAGTTGAAGTAAACACTCTCTTCTTAGTGCCAGCTAGCGTATTTGCTTTACGAGCTTCCTCAAGTGCTTCAGCAACATCGCTATCTGCAATTCGATACCATTGCCAAACATTGTCGACTTTCAGCCATCTCCACGCATGTCCGGTATCTATGTTGTAATATAAATCTCCCTCATGCGATTTGAAGTCGGTTTCGGTTTTCCAATCATACTGCCAAGGTGTGATTGAGAACGTATCAATGTTGTTTGAATTACTATCTGTGACGTTATTACCGCTTGAGTCTGTTAACTCGCCAGAATATGTTGGGTCTACTTCCTCATAGTATGTGTCAACAACACCATCAATTTGTGCTTGTAACGCAGCAATAGCCGCATCATTAGCAGCCTCATATTCCGCTAAAGCTGTGTTCAGTCCGTCAATATCAGAAGTAATTGAAGTAATAGAAACTTCATTTCCTTCTAATGGAATAAATGAAACACCATTTGGAGTAACTCGCATTACATCGCGTCCACCAGCACGAAGTAAAGAACCATTTTTTCCAAAAGAAGATACTATATTATTAGCTTGATTGCCATCTCCGTCAAAGAACGTAATTCCAGATCTAGACCATGCTGATAAATTTATTAACTGAGTTCTAAGCAACACACCCATACTATTTATCAAAATATTATAATATGGATTTTCAGGCCAATCTGAAAAATTATCATCAACAGCGTCAAGCCAATCATCTTGTTCTGTATCAGTTACATGTATACCACTAGTATCATTCCAAAAATGCTGATTAATCGCTTTAGCAATTTGTTCTGTTTCTATAATACTTGTAGATTCTATCGATGGATGGGGATCTACAATCTCAGAAATGCTAACTTGATCTCTTGTTCCATCAGTATATACTACATAAAAAGTTGCTCCGGCAGTTGCTAAACTTTGTAAATATGCTTGAGAATAATTATTAATAATAATTTGTGTAAATTTATAAATGCGCTTAGTTCGTTGAGATGGATTAGGATTTTTTTCTGTAGGTGGAGTATCAGTATATGTATCTCCTCCAGTACCAGCTTCAGTTCGATTATCCTTTGTCCATCCATCAGGAGTACGAACTATAGAATCTATTACATCTGGTGGAATAATACTCGGTTCTATAGGCTCATATGGATCTCTCTTATAAGGAGACGATTGATCAGAAATTGGAGAAAATATATTTCCCATATTCGGTTTAATGAGCCCTGGTGTAATGTCTATATCATCATTATACAATAAACCATTATATATGCTCATTATTCATCATTATCCTCGATTTCTTCTTCTATATCATCGTCAATAACTTCTTCTTGTGATGACAGAACTGCTATAAAATATAAAATCTCTTTATTTGGATCTATCATATGTAATCACCATACCGATACTACAAGACCATTTATACAATGTATACCATGTTGTTGACGAGTCCAACTAACTGTTCCATCACCGCCGTGTATTTCAGAAATAGCTCTAAAGGTTGTTTTACCTGTATATGCTACTGTAGATACACCATTATCATTGCGGTCACGAACTGATAAACATGGTGTACGTATATCTATTCCACCATCACCACGAAGACTCATACCTCGAACCGTTTGTTCTCTGTCGTTATCATAAATAACAGCTGTAAAATCAACAGAACCAACATATCTTTGCTGATAATATCCTATCATTCGTCCATCTTTTAGCTGCGTCTTATAAGCATTTCCACACTCAAATACGCCATCAAGCTTAGCATTTATAGCTTCCATATTTCTTGTAAATAAATATCCAGTAGTCATATTCCATTTATTTACATTAGCTTTATCGGTAAGTATTCCTGCTTTTACAATGCCCGCATCAAGAGTTCCGGTACGAATATAATCAGCATTCATAAGAAGTTGGCCATTAGATAAATACAAACCCCTAGCTTCAAAATTATTTGTTAGTCTAGAAAGAACTTTGGCTTGTGTAAAAGATTCATCAAGTGCTTTACGCTGATCTTCTGTAAAACTACGATCATTCTCACTAATTGCTTCTACATATTGCTCAGCATATGTTCGTAATTCTGTTGTTTTATCATCTGTATAATCAACAGAAGCCATATATATTATTTCTGCTGATTCATCTGTATAATCATTTGCCTGTTTTTGTGTATCCCAATCAGATTCGCTCCATGCAGATGCGGTATTGCCTCGATTAAGATGCATACCACAAATAGTTAGCGTAGTACCACTAGCTCCTGCATTACCAAAGAACACATTAGCAAGATTATCAGCTATACCAGCCATTCGTTTGGTATCAAAATCAGCATCATAGGTATTGTTGGCACCAGTTGTGAAAGTCATCTGAACGCGCTTCCACACCGTTGTTGAAATATCTTCGTAAGCAGTAATGTACATGTCATGACCGCTTATGGCGTTACCAACAGACATACGAATTCGGCCAGTTCCTAAAATATAACAAGAGAGTGTATAGACCTGATTCTCTGCTAAAGGAACATTTCTTTGTACGACATCCGTGGATAAACCGACCTCATGGTCTGAAATAATTCTAAATCCAACTATAATAGAAGGATTAGGAGCTCCTTCAATATCTATAATTTGACGAGTTCCTGTATTATTAGCAGTACTCCATGTACCGTAAGCCCATTCAGAACTAGTTTCAATACTTGTTAATGTATTTGTTCCATTAAGAATATTAGAATCACTAGTTTGAGCAAGAGCAGCAGTAACAGCTTCTATATGCGCAGTATTAGCAGCATTTCCAGCATTAACAGCATTAGTATTTGCTGTACTAGCAAGAGTATTTACATCAACAATTGTTAATATTTGACCAACAGCATTTCTAAATTCTGTATTATATGATAATGAAAACTCACCTGTATTAAGATTCCAATAATTTAAACCAGTTCCATCACTTAATATACCAGTTTTAACATGATTTGCTACAATTTCACCATTCATAGTTATAGCAATATCATAAGTTTCACCGCCATCTTGAGTAAAACCTAAGCCGTTCATATTAAACATCCAACGACTTAAAGAATCTAAATAATTTTGTGTTGGAGATATGATTAAAGCTTGTGAATGCTCGGATACTTCTGTGATAGTAATATATCCAGTAGTTCTTTGATTAAGTATTTGAGAAGCATTTTCTTTTGCCAACCCAAGAATTGTTGTAACTGAAGGTAAATTATTTATTTTTTTAATAAGAATTTCATTATCTGAATTAACAGTTTTGGTCATTGATGTCGTGTTAGACTTAGTACCTAAAGTATAAGTAGCATTATCTACAAAATCTAAAGGTATTTCAATTTCAGTTATTGGAAAATATTTGTTTAAACCATGTGGCTCTGATTTACATAAAACTAAATCTAATAAATTAAAAGAACTAACATTAGTATATGGTATATCACTAATACCAAGAAGCCATCCAGTAATAGAATTACCATTTGAATCTGTTATAATATCATTTGATGAATCTTCCAAATATAAAGGTATTGGTTTCATCATCTTTCCCATATCAACAGCATTCAATTCTAATGTCATTTCATCAAATTGCTGAACTTGAATATATAAGTTAGCTAATTCTAATAATAATTCAGCATCTTCGACATCTGAAAAATCAACTATCTGTTCGATTCTTCCATAAGTATTATATGCATTTTGATTAAATACATATATACTTCCATCATTAACATCAGCAACTGTTAAATAATCTTTTTGACCATCTTCATTTTCTTCATCGTATTGTTTTCCACGAGGTATAATAACTGTAGCTAAATCACTAAGATCCCAATTTTTTGTAAAATCTAATAAATTATACCCAAAATCAATTTCTTGAGATGAAGTATTTGGATATTCAGCAAGATAGTCTAAATACGGTGCTGTAGAATTATCTGTATATCGTATTCTTATATGTCCATTAAGTCTATCAAGTAGATTAATTTTTATTTCTTCTAATGTAGAATTATAATTAGTTTGATAAACATAATCATCGTCATAATCAGTAACAGTTACAATGCCTAAATAAATTTTACGGCTATCAGATACTTTTGCATTATGAGCGTCTAATAAAATTGCTAAAAAAGCATTTATATTAGTATTTCTATATGTTGCAACTGGTTGATTTGTATCATTCAAATATGCTAAAGCACCCTCAGCTTGAATTTTACTACGTTTTAAAAAATCCTGACTTTCTGTTAGTACTCGACCAGACCAAATTAATGTATCTCTTTCATATATTCGTAATGTTGAAACCATGTGAGATATAGCATTGTACCCAACATTATTTGGGGGAATAGTGAAATCAAATGTACCAGCAGTACAATCAGCTATTTTTAAAACTGGATTAATTAAATGCACATCCAAATCAGGAGAAGATCCATCATGGATTAATATATTATCCGAATAAATTTTATACATTAAGACAGATCCTCCTTACTTATAATTATATAATATACATACTTCCTTTATCTATATGTATAGATTTATTAAATAACTCTTCATATAATGATATTAGACTTAAACGTTGCTTTTTAGAAAGAAGCTTATGGTAACTCCCCATCCAAGATTTAAATGTATTTTCAACATTAATATAGTCTATACTACCATCTTTAACTTTTATAGATAATTTTCTAAGTCGCTTCTTCATAGTAACAACTCTTTTAGGATTAATTCTTTTTATTACTTTACCACTAGGAGTTAAAGAATATTTTATTTGTAAAAATTTATAAGTAGAACTTAATTTAGTTAAATGCGTTTTTCTAGCATTAATATGTAATCCTAAAGGTTTACATATTTCAACTATTTCATGAAGAATTTCTAATAATTCTTCTTTTGAATCTGAAATAATATAACAATCGTCCATATATCGTCCATAATATTTTTGTGATTTAACAATTTTTATATAATTATCAATTCTGTGTGGATACCAAATACCTATCTGTTGAGATAATTGATCACCAATACTAATAGATTTAGCTATAACTCTAGTAGAATTAGGTGTAGATTTCTTATCATAAACTAATCTATTAAGAACTCCAAAATATAAATCATCATATTCTTCATCAGTTAATGTACTAGCATCTAACTCAAAAGATTTGAAAATTACATCTAGTAACCAATTAATAAACTCATCATGATCGACTAAATCAAGTAACTGTTCTTTAGCAACATCATGAAGTATATTATCATAATATTTACTAAAATCCCAAAATAAAATCCAACCATCATTAGTACCATGTTCAATATAATATTTACGAAGATGAACTTCAAATCTTTTTCTAGCATGAGATATGCCTCTATTTAAAACCGAAGCACCATTATCATAAATAATCTTTGACTTAATTTTTGGAGCAAATATATCATCACATAAGGCATGTCGTATAGCTCTATCTACGACAGGAAAACTATCAACACGTCTAAGTCTTCCACGTTCATGAAGCGTAAAAGTAGCTTCATGTCCACCTTTATATGTTCGATTGCGTAAATCGTCTTCTATTTTGAATACTAAAGATAATATATTATTAAGAGAATATTGACTTCGTTCTTTCCATTTGCTACCGTCAATAGCGTTCAATACAGCTCTATATAATACATTACCATCAGTCATCACGGATTCGTAATTATCCATGAAGTTTCACCGTTTTAGATATATCTATCGTAACAGATAACATCGGCTTTGTCATTTACCTAAAAGGAAGGACATTCTCTCCTTTCCAAAGAGGGAGAGGGATATATACCTTATATAACAAACAAGGGGTAAATACCCCTCCCCAGCTCTCAGTTAATCCAGGACGCACCCCATTAGAGTTGGAAGCGTTGTTGTTGTTCGCATTACCATTGTTGTTCACATTAGCAAAGTTCGTAGCGGACACGACAAACTTAATGTAGAGAATGCCCCTTTAGTTTTTGTCTATCTTTTTTACGCCATTCTATAATTAAATGTTTTTCATTATCTAAAATTTTTATTGTAGTTCTAAAACAATTTATATCAGCATCAAATAAATCAGCAATAGAATTTAATAATTTTTCAATCATATTACATGTAGCTAATGCTTTATTTTGATATTCAATTCTTTGTTTTAGTTCAAAATCATAACCATTTCTAGGAAATATAGAATTTGCAGCATTAACATATGCTAAAACATCATCAGCATATTGTAAAAGTCTAGTACTTTTATCGTTAATTAATGCATCAATACGTTCTTTATCTCCAGTAATTTTAGCAGCTATCTCATATTTTCTACGAAGAGGAGCGTTTCGCGAACGAATACCAAAAGATCTAAGTGATAAATCCTCTAAAGCTTCATGTAATTTAATAGCTTGAAAAATTACTTCTATTCTAGATAGTTTTCTATTACCAACATTAACAGACAATTACTAATAATCCTCTCCAGTAATTATCTTAAACTCCTCTTCAGTAATCCATTCTTTTTCAACAGCTGCTCTAACCCTAGATATATTCCAAACACCCATACTATAATACTTACGAACTTTTTCAAAATATTTACTATATGCCATATAAATCAATCCTTAACTATATTATAGTTCATCTAAGTCAACATCAACCATCATTGCTATATAGTCAATATCTCCTCTAATTTTTATTTGAGAAAGTTCATTTTCGCTAAGATCTCTAAGAACAAACCACCATTTATTATCTGGATGCGTTATCTGAACAAGTTCCATATGCTCATGAATTTCACGGCCATTTTCAGTATCGATAATAACTGGAGATGTGTTACTATCAAATATATCACTAGTTATTTCAGTATCAGATAAAAAATTATCACCATTAACTTCTAGATTAGACAATCTAGTTCCATCGGCAAGAATTATAGTAGCCACTAATAACTCCTTAATTTAAAAATAGAGGGAAAATATGCTTTAATAATTAGCAATACGCCATCAAGCGCCTAAAGGCGCCAGATTTTATTTTTGATTTAGGCGGTACCCTTAATGGGGAAAGCAGGACGCACCCCACGAGAGAAGGAAGCGTTGCTGTCGTCCGCAACACCACGGTTGGCCACACGAGCAAAGTACGTAGCGGACACGACATCTCGTAGCCAGTAATTATAACGCAGATTTACCATTGCAGGGTTAAGCCTGAACAGAGCAAGCTGAGACTTCTCGGTAGTATAGAAATTACCTGGATTACGAATCTTGCAACCATAAACCATAATCTCAGACATGAGTTCAACAGTAGAATTGTACCAAGCACCTGCGGATTCCTTACCATCAGTAACAGCATTTGGTAAATATATTTTATGACTAGCCAAATATCCACCAAAATCAGTTGCGATAGCAGTCCTAGCAGTATTAAGTACCGAGTTAGCATCAGTGTACATCTCAGAACCAACATACGCACCAGTCGTAGTGTTAGTGGAATTCATCTGCCCGTTACCAAAACTATTGTCTGGAACAAGCACTACATGATTCGTGTTAAAATCAGTATCGCCAGTTCCTTTCCAATAGTTAAAATCAGCAATGCGGTAAACTCGACCATTAACAGTCCAATAATCGCCAATAAAGAGACCATCAAAACTTCCGTCAGAGATGGCTGATCGTTGATCCGATGTTGAAGCTGCCGAAAACGTCGCTCCAGATCCAAGATTAGCCCCTCGATAAAGACCTGAACGACCAACAGGAAGTGCTGCACGAGACTTACTTCCCTTATCCATCATAGCATTTGCTAATTCTTTAGCAGTAATTTTACGACTTCCATTAGTACCATCAAGCAACAAAACATCATCATCCTCAAGAGCTGTTTTTCCTTGAGTTTGACCAATTCCAGTGTAAGTTGTTATGCGACCCATTTACAAATCCCCTTTTCGGAAAGATATAGTAACTTTACCAGTACCGGTTACAGTAAAATAACAAACATTGTTTGTGTTTATAGCAGATAAAACCATATCATACTCTTTATAAGAACCATTTGCTGAATATGTTTTAGTTTTATTAGATATTCCTAATTCTGCATTAGTCAATGCTAATGTAATGCCACCAGTACCAACATTAGTTATATTAATATCTGGAATGACTGGCATTCTACCAATCTTATTAGATTCATTAATATTTATAGTAGATGACGAATTAGATATTTGAGATGTATATGTAGATAAATTTTTATAATATTTATATGGATCGAAAATATATTCTATCGTTACATCAGACCATGTTCCATCATTATTACTAGTCCAATTTTTTAAATTAATAATACCTTCATAATAATAATCTAGGTCATCTTCTAATTTAACAGATAGCCGTTTACCATGAATATAATTAGCTATTTTTTGATATAACTCATTCCAAGTATAAGGTTTTTCATTTAATACATGAAAAAGCCATTCTCCAGTTCTATTTTCATATACCGGATATTGTGTCAATAATCGAGATAAGTCAATAGTACCGCTTCCACCTGGAATATCTACCAAAGTTGTTTTAACATTAGGCATAACTACTGATAATCTACCATCTGATACCAAATACCAATCATCATAAGTATTCTTATCACCTATAATAATTGAATGATACATTAGATAGCCCCCCTTCCAACCATCATTTGTCTCATACCAAGAGACCTATCAAATCCTGGTGTAAGTTCGCCAACTAATGTTCCACTATCCATTACGATTTGCATTTTGGATAGTTGATCGTTATATATTTGTAAATCAGATCTAAGATTATTTATAGAACCTATAATATCTGTATAATCATTAGAAGATCCCATAATTTCAACAAGTTGTTTCTTCATAGCTTTATCATTAGCTATATTAGTTGTTATACCATAAGTATCTGGAAGTTGATACAACATGCTATTTATAGAGCTAATTCCATTTTGAATTTCATTAGAATCTATAACAGGAGTAATTGTTGGATTATAATCTACACTATCAAGACCAGATTGGAATGCAGTCAAAGCAGCATAAGCTACTGCTCCAGCTGCAGAAATAGTAGCATGCTCTCTATCAATCATACCATTAATGAAACCCTGAATGAAGTTTACGCCTCCGCCAAAAGAAAGTCGTGAAGGAGAATGTTCGTCAAGGGTTCCCGTGATAGCATTCCACGCACTTATTGCAAGATCACAAGCTGCATCCCACACATGGCCTACCATGCTCCATAATCCATCAATAAATCCCCAAACTAAATCAGTACCAGCCGTATACATCTTATTATAAAATTTACCAATTTCGTCAACAATATCCCATAGTAAATTTTGAGTAGTTCCAACTATTTGTTTAACACCATCCAACAATGCTTCACAAATAGCTGATATAAGATTCATTACAGCTGACCATAAATCATGATGGTATCTTCTAATAGCTTCTGCTAAACCATTAATAAATGAAATTATTAAATTAAAAGCAGCTTCTATAATCATATATAAGCTTTCAGAAACACCATTAAGAAAACTAACAACTATATTAGCTCCGGCTACCACAAGTTCTCCAATATGTTCAGCTATAACAGCTAAGAATGATAATATTATTTGAAAACCAGTCTCAGCAAACATAGGAACATATTCAGCTATTTTAGAATATATTGTATATATTGTAGAAATAACTAATTCAACAAACTGTGGAATTATTTCAGAAGCAGCGTTAAATATTGTTGTAAATGTAGTAATTATTAATTCTCCAACAAGAGGCACATTATCTATTATCGCTTGAAGTATTATGCTAAAAGCTTCTGAAATTTGAGTACCAGATGATGCTACTATACTAGCAACTGCTCCTAAAGCAGCTGATAAGGCAAATAAACCTAAACCAGCGATCGCAACAGCTGCACCAAAAGCTAACAATACTCCAACTGTAGGTGCCAATACCGTTGCAGCAATACCAAATATTACCATAGTACCAGCTAATGCGCCTAAAGCGATTATAAGACCACCAATATTGATATTGCTAAGCATGGTTAATGCTGGAGCTAATAATGCAACAGCTCCCGCAACAATCACCATAGCAGCAGCACCAACAATAGCTCCATTAAAACTATTTGCAGCAGCAGAAAGAATTAATAAAGAAGCTCCTAAACCACCAATAGCTTTTATCAAACTAGTTGCTTTTATTTGAGCTAATCGTTCAAGAGCGCCAGTTATTACAATAACCGAAGCGCTAATAGCTAACATAGCAACAGAAGAAGACAATAGCTTTCCAGAATCTGGCATCAAATTTAAAGCTAATGTTAAACCACCTAAAATAACAGCAAAAGCTCCAAGACTCTTAACTAAACTAGTAAATTGAATAGCTGATAGTCTTTCTAAAGAACCTGTTATAGAACTTATTGCTATTGCCATAGCTAACATAGCAACAGAAGAAGACAATAGCTTTCCAGAATCTGGCATATAGTTTAATGAAACAGTCATAGCAGTAAGCATCACTGCTAACGCACCTAAACTTTTTATTAAACTACTTGATTTAATAGCGGATAATCTTTCTAAAGAACCAGTTAAAGATTTTATAGCTACAGCCATTACAACCATAGCAACTGCAGAAGAAAGTAGTTTTCCAGAATCTGGGAAATTACGTATAGCTATGGTCATTTCAGCTAATAAAACGCCAATAGCAAACAAACCTTTTATTATTTGTTTGAGACTAAGACTACCCAAAGTTTCAACTGCTTTTGACATGATTCTTATGGCAACAGCTAAAGCAATCATTGTTCCTGCGCCAGAAACAGCCTTGTCTGTAGGTAATAATCTAATTGTAGCAACAAGACCAATCATCAAGCCACCGATTGCACCAAGACCTTTAACAATCTGTTTCCAAGATAAAGCACCCAATATCTTCAATGATTTACTAAGTGATTTTATTGCTTGCGTTAAAACAAATATAGCTGCTGTAGAAACTAATGTTTCCTTAGAATCTAAAGAAATACCATTCATTATCTTAAGAGCAACTGCTAACTCACCCATAAGAACGCCCATTGCTATAACACTTGGTTTAAGACGCTCTGGCTCTATAGCACCAACTTCTTTTAAAAGTTTTGCCATTTGGCCCATAACCTGAGCCAAACCCCACAAATTAGGAACACTTTTTATATCCATTTTATCCAAAGCTTTTACTAAAACAAGAGTTTCAGCAATACCACCACCAAGAAGCTCTAAACTAGAAACAACTCGACTTGGATCAACTTCAGATACTGTCTTTATAGCCATTGCAATAGCAACTAATGCAATACCAATTTCTACAAGAATAGCAGCTTTAAGATTTTTCTGCCATGCTTCCAGACTTTCTTTAACACCATTAAGTAGATTAGTAACTGCTCCAACAGGAGTATTACTAATATCTTTTATTTTATCAATTAATTCACCAAGAGTTTCTGGTAAATTTTTAAAACTTTTAGCAAGACTCATTAAAGATTTTGTTGCTACGAAACTTTCAACATGCGAAAATATATTAAAAATAGCTTTCCAATTTATTCCACTAACAAATTCAGAAATTTTAGCTATAAGATTTGGTATAGCACCACTTGACATAAAATTAACTATAGCATTATGTATTACATCTACACCGCTACTAGCACCTTCAGCAACGCCATTAATACCATTTAATATTCCAGAAAAGTCTATACCAAAAATATAATTAATAATTTTTCCCAATATATCAGGTATATCAACTGCTTGTCTAACAATATCGATAAGATTAGATACTGCACTTGCTATACTATCAAATCCAGATAAATTCTTTATAGTAAATGTATCGATTAACTTATTTGATAAATCTGTTAATTTATCGCCTATATCTCCTAAATAGGCCATAAAATTTTCTATATCTCCAGATAATTCAGAAAATACTTTACCAAAAGAATCAAATAAAGCTGATCCAGCATTAACAACTATTGTTATAAATGCCTTAAAAACACTAGTAAGACCTGTGATTAAACGCCCAAGATTATTTAAAACAGTTTCGCTCGGTCGTAAAGCTTCTGTAAATTTTTCAAAACGATTTACTATTTTTCCTATAATAGATAAATCTTTTGCATTAAAAGCTCGACCTATAGCAGCTCCAATAGTTGTAAAAATATCAATAGCTGTTTTTCCTAAATTAATTATGCCATTTATAGCTTTTTTTAAATAGCCAAATATTTTTACAGCAGTTTGCTGTACATTTTTTCCTTCTTCATCTGTTAATTTAAGACTTGCAGTAAAATCTTTTAACTTATTACTGTACTCGATAAGTTGTTGTGCTGTAACAGCAGGAAATACTTCATCAAAAGCTCTTTTGACAGGAATAAGTACACCTAAAAGTGCTTGAAAAGCATTTCGTATAGAATCTATAACAGCAGCTCTTCCGCCACCTTCTGACCATTCTTTTAATGTAGCATTTCTAGCATTAGCACTAGCATTAATATAAATGGATAAAATATCAGAAATTTCTGTCCAAAGCTCTTTTGCTTGCTCAAAGTCACCAACGATATATTCCCAACTCTGAGTCCAACCAGAGCCCAAAGCTTCTTTAAGTGTATCTAATAACTGAGAGAAAGTTTTAACTTTTGTAGCAGCATCAGTAGCTGTTTGTCCCATTTTGAAAATTTCTTCTACTTGTTCTTCAGTATAACCTTTTGCTCTCCAAGTAGCTTTAATTTCTTCAATCTCAGCATCTGTAAGAACTCTTTGTGATTCGGTAAGAGATTTAATTTGTTCTTCAGTATAACCACGAGCCCTATAAAGTTCTTGCATTTGCTTTAATTGTTCTTGAGTAATACCCTCAGAACCAGCAGTAAATTTTTCAAGACTTTCCAAAAGAATATCTGAATTTAACCAATCGCCATAGTCTTGAGCATTTAACATTGCTCTAAAACTACCAGCACTTTCCATCATTTCATCAATAGCAATCCCATGAACACGAGCCGTATCCATAATAGCTTTTTGGAATACTTCTCCGCCCATACCAGCATTTACAACTGAATTCCAATCTTGTAAATGTACAACACCACTAGAAAGAGCTTGTGAAAGCTGATACATTGCACGAGACGCTTGCTCGCTATTTGAACCAGAAACAGCTGCAAGATTAGCAATACCTTGAATAGCACTAACTGAAGTGTTTAGATCAACACCAGCAGCAGTAAAGGTACCGATATTTCTTGTCATTTCTGTAAAATTATAAATAGTTTTATCAGCATAAGCATTAAGTTCGTCTAATGCTCTATTAACATCATCTAAAGTTGTACCTTTACTTTCAGTATTAGCTAAAATTGTCTGAATAGAATTCATTTGAGTTTCATATTCAGAAAAACCATCTTTTAAAGGTGTTAATAATAATGAATCAGCTATTTGTTTACCAGCATTAACAGCGGTATCAATCATATTCATAAAAGTATTATGAACAAATTCACCAAGAACACTAAAACGATATTGAATATTATCAATGCTGTCGGCTAAACGATCAAAACTTATTCTATTTGCAGCAGCATTAATTTCTTCCATACCCTTTGTAGCGCCAGTAAAATTAAGAGATTGCTTGAGCTTATCTAAGGTCCCGAGTGTTGTACCAACTCTTTTCTCAAATTCAGCATTATCAAAAGACATTTTTACAGTACGTTGATCTAATGAACTCATGAATTAACAACCTCCTTCCAAAGATCTTCAGCCATCTCTCTAAATAACTGTTCCATAACAGGATTAATATAATCAATACCTTTAATATAAGCACCACGTCTTGTACCATGCCCATATTGAATAATTAAAGCAATATTAACACCTTTATTAATATTACTATTTAACCAAACAAGTTCGTATCTACCATTAGTTTCATATATTTTATATGACCAAGATGCAGCAGTTTTACCAGTATGTTTTGGCGTAGCTTGTCGCAATAAATCAACGCCTTTTTGTCCATACTTATTAAGTATTCTTCTAGCATCCCTCTTTTTCATAGTATTAAGAAACTTAGAAATATTATCAAAGTTTCCAGAGTGTTTTACATCTATCAATGTAATTCACCCCTTAGAATGTGCAGCAGCACGCCTAGCCTGATTAAGTTTTTGTCTAGCTAACATATCAGGTTTACCAGCTTTCTCAGGATTATTCATTGCATTGCACACTCGTATTAACATAAGCAATCTATTAAGATGCCATTTCTCACAAGAAAATGGTATTTGAAATGATACCATCCAATAATAGATTACCTCTGAAGTAATAATTTCATTTCTTCTAGGATTATTAGTTCCACCAACTGTTGTAGCAGTCATTGGATTAATAATATAATCATTAATTTCGACCAGATTCTCTTTAGTTAATGACTGATATACAAGTTCTGGAACATTTTTATTTAAAGTCATACATCGAATATAATCAAGCATTTCTTGACTAGTTCGAACATCTCTATCATTTTTAGATAAAAATGGCTTACACCACTTCGACTCCCATTTTGAAAGAGAGAGGAGAGAATGTTCCAAATTAAGAGTATAATCTTTTGTTGTAAAGAAAGTTTCTGTTCGTTCATCAAAAAATTCACGACCAGGAACCACTATCTGAAGCATTCTCCCCTCCTAAAACTATACAGACTTAAAACCAGTTTTAGCAGTTTCATTCATACGATTAAGAAGTTCTTGCTTAGGATCAGGACCAAGTTCCTTTGTAATATCTTTAGGAACAATGCTAGTAAGAAAATCAGCAGCATAACCTGCATCAGTTGCTAATGACATATAAATCTCATCAAAAGCAGGATTCTCAAGAAATGCTT
>JAEEGL013608958.1_pt1 | contig 17777 bp, 15 predicted proteins | sample 9134231 | NCBI WGS metagenome assembly JAEEGL01 (sample SAMN16246548, study PRJNA631951) | gut metagenome | biome: gut microbiome; feature: rumen; material: fiber-attached | host: Bos | place: Iran: Karaj | collected 2018-10 | reverse complement strand
ACCGACGCCCAGAAAAAGGCTCGCTCCGAGATCGGGAGAAAAACAACAAATCTTATCTACAAAGGAGAGAAACCAAAATGATTGATTATCAAAAACTAAAAGAAAAAGTCTCTGTAAGAGACTACGCCGAAAGTATCGGCTTCAATGTTTCGGGCAACGGAATGATTCGCTGTCCGTTTCATAACGACATCAATCCCTCCATGAAGGTGGATGATGATCACTATCACTGCTTCGGCTGCGGAGCTCACGGCGATGTTGTTGACTTTGTCGCCGAGCTCAACGGCATAAGCAACGGCGCCGCCGCGAAAAGATTAATGGATGAGCTTGAGCTCGACTGTGATGAGTATACGTGCGATGAGAAACCGGCTCCGGCAAGGAAAAAGGAGTCTCTCAGGGACTGGCTCAACAATACGGCCGCTTACTACATTGCTCTTGAAAAAGAAATGAAAAAGTGTATAGACGAGCTCAGACCAAAAGAGAGCGATGAGCAGCTTCATCCGCTTTATGCGTACGCTGTAAGGAATATAGGATATATATCATATCTTATCGACTGCCTTATGGACTGCCGCACGGATGATGAAATCCTCAGAGTGAAAGGGATGATACAGGACAATGGATGAAAACTTAAAATCAAATCCCGATGTTTCCTGGCTGCTGGATTCGGGAAAAATTGATGAGGATGCCTTCTGCAGAATGTTTGTCGAAAGGCATCCTCTTATCTGTATCAACGGAGTCTTCTATGACTATGACGGAGTCATCACCGATGAGAGCGTTATCGCCGCGGAAATACACTCAATAATCTGCGAGTTCGTAAAGACATCTATTTCTTACAGGATAAAAAACATAATCGAACTGCTCCGTATCTTCTGCCGGCAGGATGACATGCCGATTTACGAGGACAGGATATTTATGAAGAACGGCACATTTTACCTTGACGGCAGATTTGAAGAGGAAAAGTGCTTTTGTATGAACAGACTGAACATCAATTACAGCACAGAATCAAAAGGCTGCCCAGTATGGCTCGGATTCATAAACGACCTGTTTTATGAGGAAGATATTCCCACCGTACAGGAATATCTCGGCTATCTGCTGATTCCGTCAACAAGAGGTCAGAAGATGATGATTATCAAAGGCGAAGGCGGCGAAGGAAAGTCGAGAATAGGAATAGTGCTCAAGAAGATATTCGGCACCAGTCTTTACACAGGAAGCCTTCAGAAGGTGGAAAACAGTCCGTTCGCCAGAGCATGCCTTGAGGATATGCTTGTATTTCTCGATGACGATTTAAAGCTCGGCGCTCTGCCCGATACCAACTACATAAAATCCATTGTAACCGCCGAGGAAGAAATGGATGTTGAAAAGAAGGGCAAACAGAGCTATCAGAGCAGAATCTATTCAAGGCTGCTCGCTTTCGGCAACGGCTTTCTTGTTTCACTCTATGACAGAAGCATGGGTTTCTTCAGACGGCAGCTGATTATCTCAACAAAGCCCGTGCCCGAAAACAGAGTCAACGATCCGTTTCTCGCCGACAAGATGTGCGAAGAGGCCGAGCAGATATTCTGGTGGATGCTCGCGGGTCTCTGGAGGCTCATAAGGAACAATTATCAGTTCACCGAGAGCGACAGAAGCAAGGCTAATGTCGAAGAGGCGATGAAGCAGGGTAGCAACTATGAGGACTTCGCCTGCTCCGAAGGGTACATCGAATTTGCTCCCGACTATGTAATAACATCGCAGATGCTGGTCGAGATATATAAGGTGTGGTGTCACGAAAACGGAGCGAAGCTCGGCAACACGCAGTCAATGCTCACATACTTTAAAAACAACAGCCGTAAATACGGTATAACTCCCAGCAATAAGATAAAAATCAAGGGAGAAACCCGTAAAGTAAGGGGTTTTAAGGGTATGAGACCGTGCTTCACCCGATATCCGAGCGGAAACGCCGGCCTCGGTCCAGTCGCGTACAGCACAAATGTAACCATAGAGGACACGAACGATGATAATTAAATTTTTTCTCACGGACTTAAGAATCGGATGTACCGGTGTCCCACCTCAGGGTACACCGGTACATCCGTTTTCCGTGTTCGTAAAAAAAACAGACAGGAGGATTTTTAAATGGCAAAATACGCGATAATGCGTTTTATGAAGCTCAAGGCGGCAGGCTGCGGCGGGATTGAAGCCCACAATGAAAGAACCAAGTCGGAATACAAGACAAATCCGGACATAAAGAAGGAAAAAACAAAGGATAATGTACATCTTGTAAAGCCGACGGATACCTACAGAAACCTCTGTAAGGCGCTGATTGAAAAATATGGGTGCCGTACCAGGAAGGACAGCGTATATATGGTAGAAACCGTTATTACGGCAAGCCCCGATTTCTTCACGAAAATGAGCAAGAGGGACACCGACGATTTCTTCAGGCACGCGCTTGAGTTTTACAGAAAAAAGCTCGGCGAGGACAGGATTATTTCGGCTGTGATTCATTACGATGAGAAAACACCTCATATGCACCTTGATTTCTGCCCTATCACAAGGGACGGCAGGCTGTCGGCAAAGGAAATAATCGGCAACAAGAAGGATCTCATAAAGTGGCAGGATGAATACCACAAACATATGAGTTCCAAATATCCCGACCTCAACAGAGGCAAAAGCAGCGACATCACCGGAAGAACCTATATTCCCACTCAGCTTTTCAAGAAGGGCATTAATCTTACCAAGAAACACAAGAAGATTATCGAATGCATTGATTCTCTTTCCGTCTTCAATATGAAGGAAAAGAAAGCGGAACTCGAAAAGCTGATTGACAGGTATGAAAAGGAATACAAGGAATATGCCTCCGAGGTCAAGGCTTATGCCGATTCATTTGACGCTCTGAAAAAGGAAAACAAGAAGCTTCAAAACGACAGCAAAATCAGCATGGAAACCAGGCTTCAGATGGGTAAACAGAGAATGGAATATGAGGAGGCCATGAAGGTACTCAAAAATATTCCCGAAGATGTCATAAGACAGTATAACTACAAGTCCGAGCAGATTCATTCAATGCCGGACAGAAGCAGATGATGATCGAAAAAGACAATCCCGCTAAACCTGTGCGAGAGATTCAGCGGGAATGTAAGGAAAAATAATTATAAGGAGTTAATAATATGATAATACAAAAAATTGAAATGTCAAAGCTGTATCCGTATGAAGGCAATCCTTTCAGAGTAACGGATGACGATCAAATGGAAATGCTGGTTGACAGCATCAAAGCCAAAGGAATAATTGAGCCGCTGATTGTCCGCCCCGACGGCGGCGGAGAGTACGAAATCATTTCGGGGCACAGAAGATTTCACGCCTGCAAAAAGCTCGGCCTGAAAATGATTCCGTGCTATGTTTCGGAGATGAGCCGTGAAGACGCGATAGTGGTTCTCGTTGACAGTAATCTCTACCGTGACGGTCTTCTGCCGAGTGAAAAGGCATTTGCCTTCAGGATGAAAAATGAGGCTTTATACCATTCCGGAAAAAGGTTTCGCCACGATGGCGAAAGGTTTGAAAACTCGATTACACAAATTGCCAACGCCGTCAAAGACAGCGAGAGAACAATTCAGCGTTATATCCGTCTCACTTATCTTATCCCCGAACTGCTGAAAATGGTGGATGAAAAGAGAATGGCGATAACGCCCGCGATTGAAATTTCATACATACCCCAGGAGCTTCAGAAGGAACTGCTTGTCACGATTGAAAGTGAACAGGCGGTTCCTTCTCTTTCACAGGCGCAGAGAATGAGGAAACTCTCGGGTGAAGGGAAGCTCGACGCGGATATGATACTCGAAATCATGTGCGAGCGCAAGTCCAACCAGCGTGAGGCACTGAAAGTTCCGCCGGAAATTCTCGGTAAGTATTTCAGGGCCGACGCCACGCCAAAATTTATGGCGGAGGTCATTGATAAGGCGCTTGCCCTGTATGCGGAAAACCAGCGGGCTAAAGCCAAAGCCAGGAAAAAGAATTATTACGAAAGATGAGGTGATTTTTATAGTTAAGGAATCTTATTACGATAATCTCAGGATGATTGATGATCTTACCGATAAGGTTATGCTAACCAAAACAGATGTAGCCAATCTGCTGAAGATATCAAGACCCACCGTTCATAAGATTTACGGAGACCTATTCAAAGACGGCTTTATCAGCAAAGCCAGTCTTGCGAGAGCTCTCACGAAATAAATAGCCACAATCCTCTCTGCTCGCACAATTGCAGGCAGAGAGGATTTCAATAAAATTAAAGCCGAAGGAGGCACGATTAAATGGAAAAACATGTTACTATTGAAGGACGTAACGGAAAGAAAATAAAGAAACACATCCGTTATAACTCCGAAGAGGAATTAAAGAAAAAAATCAAACAGATTAAAGATGAAAATACCAAGGTTCCGAAGCTGAAAGATGTAATTGACGAATGGCAGGACAGCCACGATAAGGAAATCAATTACAACACCCAGCAGTGTTACATTGCCCCAATCAAAAACATCAAGGAATATTTCGGGAACAAGAAGCTTGATGAGATACAGGCAATTGATGTTGACAGATTCATCAGAACACTGTATCAGGAGTACAAATGGGCAAAGCAGACGCTTAAACTCAGATTGATAGTTCTTAATCAGGTTTACGATTACGCGATGGTTTGCGGATATGTGAATTATAATCCGTGTACAGCGGTAAAGGTTCCCGCAAAAGCCGAAAAAAAGAAAAGAGATCTTCCGCCGAATGATGAAGTGGAAATAATCAAGGAATCCGTCAATGACGAATTCGGTCTGTTTCCGTTTCTGCTCCTTTATACCGGTTGCAGAAGAAATGAAGCGCTGGCCCTGAGATATGAAGATATCAACTGGGACGATAAGATTATAACAATCAATAAGACGGTAATCTTTGTGGACGGAAAACCGACAATTCAGGATCATACAAAAACCGATGCGGGAAACAGAACAGTTCCCTTGCTGCCGCCTCTGGAAAATGTATTACCCAAAAAGAAAAAGGGAATAATATTTGAATTCGAAGGCGGTTACTACACAAGAAGCAAGTTTGATAAGTCCTGGAACAGATTCAGAAAAGAACACGGAGTTAAGCTTTGCGCGCATCAGCTCAGGCACGCATACGCGACAATTCTATATGAAGCAGGAGTTCAGTTCAAAGACGCTCAGCTTCTCATGGGGCATAATTCATCGGAGGTTACTCAGGAAATATACACTCATATTTCCGAAAAACAGCAGAAAAAAACCTTCACAAACTTGATTAATTATGTTTCTGGTGAAAATGTACAATAAAACCTGACTTTGTATCCCACCTCAGTCCGAGGTGGGATACTTTTTTTTGTGTTTTGGGACACTTTTTGCCTTTTTTTGACCCTTCTGGGATACTTTTTGGGATCCCACTTTTTGGCAGTTCTTTACAGATGTTTGCAATTCTTTTTATACACTGTGCCGAAATTTTTTGCCTGAAAATCTAGACTTTCAGCAAATAACAAAAGCCCCAAAACCCTTGATATATAAGGGATTTGGGACTCTGTTCATGGCGGAGAGCAAGGGATTCGAACCCTCGGAACGTTTATGGCGTTCACACGATTTCCAATCGTGCTCCTTCGACCAGCTCGGACAACTCTCCGCATCTGTCAAACGACGCTGTTTATTATAATTGACTGTTTTAAAAAAATCAAGCCTTTTTTTAATTATGGGTCAATTATTTTGTTTTCAGCTTTTTTCTCCTATCAGAATATCAATATTCTTTTCCATAAGATTAAAGAAATCAGAAACTATTCGTTTATCTTCATCATTTCCTCTAACGCACATTGACAGAGTAAGTTCATTTCTCATTGAAGTGGCTGAAAGCAAAACATAAGGCTTATATTTTACCGCGCCGCTCATAAAGCCTTTAACCGGCTCGTGACCGCTCAGCGCAAGCTTGTCTACTTCGAGTATGCCGATGTTGCTCATTGCAATATACGGGTTTGAATAGCCTATTTTTATTATTTCTTCGCTTGCGGCGTGTGGCATTATTCTGTATCCGAGAGAGAGCAGGGGAAGACCGTAAAGGCCCATATATTTATCCTGCTTGAATTGATTGGCGCTTCTGATTGCATACTGAAGCGTTTCAAAGATGTCTCTGCCGAGCTCCGGTATTTTGCACTGCATCCAGGCGGTGTGATTTGTAACGCCCATTTCATCGGTATTTTTAAGATGCCTTCTGAGGTCAATAGCGCAGGAAATACTAACGCTTTCGCCGGCGTCAAAGCCGGCAAGCTCATAGAGGCTGTAATAATATGCCGCCATAAGCATATCGTTTATAGTTGCTCCGTATTTCTTGCCTTCGCTTCTTATTTTAATAAACTTTTCAGCAGGTATCACCTTGCGGGCGATGAAAGATTTATCGTCGGGGCTGCTTTCGGTGAGGGGGAATCTGTGATTGTCTTTTTTATTTATGTTTCTGTAAAGATTTTCAGCGGCTTTCTTATCGCTCTTTGATAAATCTTTGTATATTGTTTCATATGAGCGCGAGCCCTGTCTCAACTCAAGCGGGCTTTTACCGCTTGTAATGTAATCGTTATAGTTTTTGCACAGAGCTTTCATGAAGTATTTGAAATCTCCGCCGTCCATGCACATATGATTTTCCACTATACACAGAGTGCTCTTGCCGCTGTATCTCAGCACAAGCACTTTCATCTGAAGCTGCCCTTCCGGAGGCAGACACTGAGTAAGAAAAGAATCTACTTCATCATCTCTGGAGCTTTCGTCAATATCTTTTACAGTCAGCACATCATCAATGTTGTATCTGTTTACCTGCCAATAAGGTTTTACATGATTGTCGGTGAAAGATGAGTGAAGCACCGGCGCTTTTTCAAAGAAACATATAAGAACTGTTTTAAGCGCGTTAATATCGATATCATAATCATATTCAAGCTCAACGTGAACCATTCTGTCATTGAAATCGCGGAAAAGGTAGTGCATTTTATCCCAGAGTTCGGCATTCAGTTTTCTTTCCATTCGCTGTCGTCCTCCGTTTCCTCAAGTTCTGTATCTTTGTTGTTTATGAATATTCTCGCAAGTATCACTGCCAGCACAATAAGCAGAGAGGCGGGTATCATTATCCAGCCGGGGTGGGCGGGGATAAGACCGAGCGAAATGAAAATGATATAAAACATAACCGACGCGGGTATGATGTAGCCGATATGAAAGAATATTGCAAATCTTTCAGCTGCCTTTTCCGCATAGATTCCGTCAACACTCATCATAACAAGCACGCCGAAAATAAAGGCAAGCCAGGCAAGCTTCAGCCGGAATACAACAAAAAGAATCAGGAATGCAACTGTCGCATAAATAAACACATTTACAGCTAGAAGTATCCTTGAAACCGGATGGAACATACTCTTTCTGCGGGTGAGAGATTTAACAATTAGAATGATAATATAAGAAATAAATAAAAGAGTTGCGGTAACAAGGATAACCCAGGTTTTGCCCCATGCGCCTGTCGCAAAGCCGATTACAAGAAAGGCAAGCAAAGCAAATAAAAAATACATTGCCGATATAACGACTCTGAGAACTCTGTTTCTCTTTTTTCTCTTTTTTAATTTTTCTTCCTTTATCAGGCTGTCATATTCTTTTTTTAAATCGGGGTGCTCGTCAATGATAAGGTCTGTGATGACGTTGCTGTCGCTCAGCCCGGAATGAGTGAGTTCATTCGCTCTGTCGGTAAATTCACTGATGAGATTCTGCTTGAATTTATATAAACTGTCGGTCTGAGGATATCCATCAAAAGAGGATTCAATATACTCCATTATTTTTTTCATTTTATGACCTCCTCCTGCAGAGATTTTATCATAATAAGCATAGTTGTAAGTGAACAAAATGTAAAGAAAGTTTAATAATTCATCAGTTTTGGCACTTTAAATCAAAGAGTGCTGATGTTAACGCTTTGTTAATAATTCATACATATTATTATCCGCAGCCGGGTATATAATCCGATTATAATCAAGTAAGAGGTGTTACTGATGAAAAAGAAGCATTTTAAATCTGAATCCAAGAGACTGATGGATCTGATGATCAATTCAATCTACACTCATAAGGAAATATTTCTCAGAGAGATTATTTCCAACTCATCGGATGCGCTTGATAAGCTTTATTTCAAATCGCTTACCGATACAGGTGTCGGGCTCGGTGCCGATGATTTTGTGATTGACATTGATATTGATAAAGAGGGCAGAACCATTACCGTTACCGATAACGGAATAGGTATGACCGAGGATGAGCTTGATTCAAACCTGGGTACCATTGCCAAGAGCGGCTCATTCGCTTTTAAGGATGAAAATTCCGAAGCGGAAGATATCGACATTATCGGTCAGTTCGGCGTCGGTTTTTATTCTGCTTTTATGGTGAGTGACAAGGTTACCGTTGAGTCTAAAGCTTTCGGCTCCGACAAGGCATATAAGTGGGAGTCCGAGGGTGTTGACGGATACAGAATAGGTGAATCCGATAAACAGTCATTCGGTACAAGCGTCAAAATGCATCTGAAGCCAGATACCGACGATGATGATTACAGCAAATACCTTGACGAATATACTATACAGTCACTTGTCAAAAAGTATTCCGATTATATCCGCCACCCGATAAGGATGGAGATGAAAAAATCCGTTCTTAAAGAAGGTACGGAAGACGAGTACGAAGATGTTACCGAGCTCACAGTGCTTAACAGCCGCATACCCATCTGGAAAAAGACAAAATCCGAAGTTACAGATGAGGAATATAACACTTTTTATAAAGAGAAGTTCTATGATTTTGAAGACCCGTTAAAAGTTATCCATTCAAGTGTTGAAGGAAACGCAACATATAAGTCACTGCTTTTCATACCGGCTCACGCTCCGTATAATTACTATACAAAAGATTACGAAAAAGGTCTTCAGCTTTATTCAAAAGGCGTTCTCATTATGGAGAAATGCGCCGATTTACTGCCTGATTATTTCAGCTTTGTAAGAGGTCTTGTTGATTCTGAGGATCTCTCGCTCAATATCAGCCGTGAAATGCTTCAGCACGACAGCCAGCTGAAGCTTATAGCCAAAACAGTTGAAAAGAAAATTAAAAACGAGCTTGAAAAAATGCTCAAAACAGAGCGGGAAAAATATGAAGAGTTTTTCAAGGCTTTCGGAATTCAGCTTAAATTCGGAGTTTACAATGACTTTGGCATGCATAAGGATGACCTTAAGGATTTGCTGATATTTGTGTCTTCTTATGAAAAGAAATTCACTACTCTCGCCGAATACACTGAACGTCTTAAAGAAGATGATAAAAACATTTATTATGCAACCGGCGAAACCATTGAAAAGATTGAAATGCTGCCTCAGTATGACGCCGCGGTAAACAAGGGCCTTGAGGTGCTGATGCTCACGGAATATGTTGATGAATTTGTTATAAAGACGCTGATGAATTACAGCGGAAAAACATTTGTCAATATCTGTGATGAAGGCTTTGATGTCAGCAGCGATGAAGAAAAGGAAGAAATTGAAAAAGCCAATACAGATTCGGCTGATATTCTCACAAAGATGAAGGAATCCCTCGGCGATAAGGTTAGCAGTGTAAGATTTACCAATAAGCTCAGCGGACATCCTGTCTGCCTTACCACCGAAGGCGCGATATCCCTTGATATGGAAAAAACTCTTAATGCAATGCCCGGCGCCGGAGATAACAAGATTAAAGCAACAGTTGTGCTTGATATCAATATAAATCATCCTGTTGCAGATAAGATTAAATCGGTTTACGCAGACTGCCCGGATGATCTTGAAAAATATGCAAAACTGCTTTACGGCGAGGCGTGCCTTATAGCCGGCAGAAGCATTGATGATCCCGTTGAACACAGCAAACTCGTCTGCGAGTTTATGAGCAGATAAAACAATTTTTAACGAAGCTTACAGGTTATATGGACCTGTAAGCTTTTTGCTGTTTCAAGCTGTGCTTTTTGTATGATGAAACTTTAATAGTATTTGCAAACATAATTTCAAATATGATATAATACAAAGCAGAGGAGGGGAGACGATGAAAAAAATAATTGTAGCCGGTGCCGGTCACGCAGGTCTCACCGCAGCGGCGATGCTTGCTTGCAGCGGCTTCGATGTAACGGTTATAGAGAAAGAAGAAAGAGAAAACCTCGGTCACGATTGGGAAGACAGATTTGATTTTGATATTCTGAGTGAGATAACCGGTAAAAGCATCGATGTATTTCCCGAAAACAGCTGGAGATACAGAGGCGACTGCGCTTTTCTGAGCCCTGCCAAACGAAAAAGGATTGAAATATTATACAGCGATGAAAACAGGCAGAAAATAATGTGGAGAAAGCCGCTTATCAATATGCTGATTGATAACGCAGCCGAAAAGGGAGCAAAGTTGCTTTTTGGCACAGAAGTATTTAAGCCCTTAATTGATAAAGGCAGGGTAGCGGGAGTTTCAACCTCGGGAGGGGACTTTTGCGGCGACCTTGTAATTGACTGCGCCGGAGTTTTTTCACCCGTTAAGACCAATCTCCCGGACGAATTCGGAATTGATAAATCCGTAAAAAGAGGAGACCTGTTTTACGGCTGGCGGGCGTATTTCAACAAAACAGACAGCGTTATGCCTCAAACTCCTTTTGAGGTCTATATGTATCACGAAGGCGAGCAGGGTCTGTCCTGGTGCTGCACTAACGAAAACACTGTGGATATTTTAATCGGGCGTATTGATAAATTCGGTGAGGATAAGATTGATGAACAGCTTGCCATATTCAGAAAAGATCATCCGTGGATAGGCACTCAGATAGTTCATGGAGGGCAGTACGGTATTATCCCGGTAAGAAGGCCTCTTACGCTTATGGTCGCAAACGGTTATGCGGCGGCAGGCGACAGCGCGTTTATGACAATGCCTATGAACGGTATGGGCATTGATCTGTCCCTTAAAGCCGGAATCATTCTCGCCGATACACTTATTTCCTGCCCGGAATCGGATTTCAGTGCAGAGTATTTGTGGGAATACAATAAGCGATTCCATAAAGAATGCGGTGCTTTTGCTTCAAAAAACGAAGGGCTTAAAAATTCTATTCTCTCTCTTCCGTCTCAGGGTGTTGATTTCCTTTTTGAAAACGATGTTATTCAGTCCTCAGACCTTGCCGGCGGCGGAAAAGATATGAACTTCGGCAAGCTGCTCGGCAAGTTCACAAGAGGAATGAGAAACCCAAAGTATTTTTTTGCCATTGTTAACGGGCTTATCAAAGGCAGCTCAGCCTCTTCGCTTTATTCCCGCCCGCCCGAAAAATATGACCCGGGCACGATTTCTGAGTGGAGCGGCAAAATTGAGAGCAAAAATGTAACAATACTGTGAAAAATATTGAAAACACTTGATAAATTAAAATAATTAAGTATAATTGATATGCATAAATATTTTATATAAAGGAGATTGTATTATGCCAAAAGTAGTATGCCCCTGGAATCTGATTACCGATTTTGTTACCGATGCTTTTGTCGGTTACGGTATTCCCAGAGAGGATGCCGAAATGTGCACTGACGTGCTTCTTGAGTCCGATAAAAGAGGAATCGAGAGCCACGGCTGCAACAGATTCAAGCCCATTTATCTTGACAGAATCAAAGCCGGTATTCAGTCACCCACAACCAATTTTGAGATTATAAAAGAAACCGAAACCACCGCTGTTGTTGACGGACATAACGGCATGGGTCAGGTTATAGGCACCAAGGCCATGCAGATGGCAATTGATAAGGCGAAGAAATACGGTATGGGTATGGTTGTTGTACGCAATTCCTGCCACTACGGTATTGCCGGTTATTACACCTCTATGGCTACTGAGCAGGGCTGCATCGGTATGACAGGCACAAACGCCCGTCCTTCTGTTGCTCCTACTTTCGGCACCGAAGGAATGTTCGGCACCAATCCCTTTACTCTCGGCGTTCCTTCAGATGAAGCTTTTGACTTTAACTTTGACTGCGCTACTTCAATCACTCAGAACGGTAAGATTGAGTATTACGCAAGAATAGATGAACCCGTACACGCCGGCACCATTATCAACATTGACGGCACTCCTGTTGAAGGCGACGCAGGCGTAGCTCTCAAGAAAATCCGTGAGGGTACTGCGGCTCTCACCACTCTCGGCGGCATCGGCGAAGCTCTCGGCGGTTACAAGGGCTATGGCTTTGCTATGTTTGTTGAGTTCCTTTCAAGTGTTCTTCAGGACGGCGCATACGGCAAAGATCTTGACGGCAAAGATGAAGAAGGCAAAATCAGACCTTATCATCTCGGTCATTTCTTTATTGCCATTGACACCAATCATTTCCTCGGCGAAGATCTCTGCAGGAAAAAGACCGGCGAAATCATCCGCAAAGTGCGCGAATCCAGAAAAGCTCCCGGCGCTGAAAGAATCTATATTGCCGGCGAAAAAGAGTATGAAATCTGGAAGAGCAGAGAGCCCTCAGGCGTTCCCATCAATGAATCTGTTCAGGGCGAAATCAACGCTGTAAGAGACGAGCTCGGCCTTGATTACACCTTCCCGTGGGAAGATAATTACAAGCCCTATCCCGAAACCAAGAAAATCAAAGCTCATATTGAACGCTGAGCTGTAAGGAGATAAATATGGATTACAGAAAAGAATCATTAAGACTTCACGGTGAGTGGCAGGGCAAGGTTGAAGTTATTGCCCGCGCCAAGGTTGACAATAAAGACGCCCTTTCACTTGCATACACACCCGGTGTTGCCGAGCCCTGCCTCGCAATTCAGGAAGATTACAAAAAGAGCTGGGAGCTCACCAGACGCTGGAATATGGTTGCCGTTATTACCGACGGTACAGCCGTTCTCGGCCTTGGAGATATAGGCCCCGAAGCCGGTATGCCTGTTATGGAAGGCAAGTGCGTTCTCTTCAAGGAATTCGGCGGAGTTGACGCTTTTCCTCTTTGCGTAAGATCAAAGAATGTTGACGAAATAGTTGAAACCGTTTATCTAATTTCCGGCTCTTTCGGCGGCATAAATCTTGAGGATATAGCAGCTCCCCGCTGCTTTGAGATTGAAAAGAAACTCAAAGAGCGTTGCGATATACCCATTTTCCACGATGACCAGCACGGCACCGCTGTTGTTGTTTCCGCAGCTCTTATCAACGCTATGAAACTCACCGGCAGACAGCTCGGTGACTGCAAGGCGGTTATCAACGGCTCCGGCGCGGCAGGCGTTGCCATTGCAAAGCTTCTTATGTCGCTCGGTCTCAAGGATGTTATTCTCTGTGACAGAACCGGCGCAATCTACGAAGGCAGAGACAATCTCAACCCCTTCAAGGAAGAGCTTGCCAAGGTTACCAACAGAGGCCTTGTTAAGGGCGGTCTTGCCGAAGCTATGAAGGGCACCGACATATTCATCGGTGTATCCGCTCCCGGAATCGTTTCACAGGAAATGATTAAATCAATGAACCCCAACCCCATCGTTCTTCCTATGGCTAACCCCACTCCTGAGATTATGCCAGACCTTGCTAAGGAAGCAGGCGCCGCCATTGTCGGCACCGGCCGTTCTGATTTCCCGAATCAGATTAACAATGTTCTTGCGTTCCCCGGCATATTCAGAGGCACTCTTGATGTAAGAGCGAGTGACATAAACGAAGATATGAAGATAGCCGCGGCTTATGCCATAGCTTCTCTTGTGAGCGATGATGAGCTGAATGCCGATTATATTCTTCCTCACGCTTTTGATCCCAGAATCAAAGATACTGTTGCCGCCGCTGTTGCTGAAGCAGCGCGTAAATCCGGCGTGGCAAGAATCTGAATATTCAATTAAAATTATGACCCGGAATCACCTGATGATTCCGGGTCTCAGTTTATTTTATCGGTATTATTCGGTAAATGGTACAACGTGAGCAACCGCTTCTTCCGCCGTGATAACTCTGTCGCCGTTGTCAATATCAATTATTTCATAGCTGTCGTTTCCCATTCCGAGCTCTTTCATGCAGCTTAACTGCCTTAATCCTTTACGTGTTTCCATTCTTTCAACAAGATCATGGTGATCTTCTTCTTTCATGGCGTAGATTAGATCAACCGAGCATTTGTCAGCGGATAAGATATCTACTGAGCCGATTATGCCTACATTCGGAGTCACAACAGGCTGAGCGTCAACTCCTTCACAGTCGCAGGAAACTGACATATTGCGCATAACGTTAATATAAGAAACGTTCTTTTCGAAGAAATCGATTGTAGCCTTTGTGGATTCGGAAATGCGCTCCATAAGCTCTTCCTCCGCAATGCTCCACATATTTGAAGAACCCTCGCGGGTGTGAATCATGGCTTTTCCGATTCTACCGTCAGCACAGCCGATGCCTATGTTTTTGTTGGAGCCGCCGAAGCCGCCCATAACATGACCTTTGAAATGTGTCAGGGCAAGCATTGAATCATAATTCAGCATATTTTTGCCGACTGACATCTCTTTCATATGCTTTCCGCCGTTTATAGGAAGTAAGGCGGTGCCGTTTTCATCTGTAATGTCGACCGGAGCGAAAGTCCATCCATTCACTTTGAGCGTTTCTCTGTGCTGCTCGGTGGTGTAACGGTCACCTTCGTAGTAAGTGTTTGTTTCTATTATTGCAGCGTTATTATCAAGCCTGTTTTCAAATAATTCCTTTACCCAGGGGCGGGGGATAATATTGGGCCCGTGCTGCTCTCCCGTGTGAAGCTTAACGGCAACTTTGCCTGTGAGATTGCTGCTGACTCTGTCATAGATTTTCAGCAGACCGCCGGCGCTTAAATCTCTTGTGAAATATACTTTGCTTTTATCTGCCATAGCACATCTTTCCTTTAGCTGTTTTTATAAATTATAGATTTTTTTACAATGACTGTCAATATTTAAAAATTTACATTTGAATTTTAATCATTTCTCTTGAAATAGTGGTTACTTTATAATATAATACACTATATATAGATATTTACGCTACTATAACCCCATCGGGAGGGAAGTAATTTTGAGTAAAAAAGATAGAAAAAAGAAAAGAAAAGGCGGTAAAATCAAAGCGGTAATTTTAGGCATATTCTGCGCTTTGCTTCTGACTGCATGTGTTGTTGCCGGTTTTGTTTTTTATAATGTATTCAATTTCATAAACGGAGACCTTGCCGTTAATCTCGAAGAATACAAAGAGAATCAGAACCAGACCTCTTTCATGTATGCCAAGGACAAAGACGGAAAACAGGTTGAGATTGCCCGCCTTCACGGTGATGAAGACAGGGTCTGGGTTGACCTTGAAAAAATTTCGCCTTATATGAAAGATGCGTTTGTAGCTCTTGAAGATACCAGATTTGACGAGCATCACGGTGTTGACTGGATCAGAGTTTTCGGCGTTATTGTCAAGCCCTCTCAGCTCGGTCAGGGCGGCTCAACCATTACTCAGCAGCTTATAAAGAACCTTACAAACGAAAAGGAAGTTACTGTAGTGCGTAAGTTCAGAGAGATTCTCTCTGCTCTTAACCTTGAAAAGAACTACAGCAAAGATACTATTATAGAAGCTTATCTTAACACCGTTTATCTCGGCAGCGGATGTTACGGAGTTAAAACCGCGAGCGAGAAGTATTTCGGCAAGGATATTGCAGACTTAAATGCTGCTGAATGTGCTGTTATTGCGTCCATTACTCAGTTCCCGACTAAATTCAATCCGCTTCTTAACCCCGAAAACAATAAGGTCAGGCAGGAATACTGCCTCGGAAAGATGTATGAAAACGGTGTTCTAAATAAAAAAGAATATGATGAAGCAATGGCTTATCATCTCATATTCACAAACAGCGATGAGTATGTTCCCTCCGAAGCTTCCGAAGAAATCAGAAAGACTCAGGAAGAGGAGAAAAAGATAAATTCTTATTATGTGGACGCTGTAATCGACCAGGTTATTGCCGATCTTATGGATCAGTACGGATATACCAAACAGCAGGCAACCAACAAGATTTACTACGGCGGATACAAAATATACGCCTGCGTGGATCTTAAAATACAAGAGGATCTTGAGGACGTTTATGTAAACAGAATCAACTTCCCCAACATCAAAAAGCCGGACGGCACTCGCCCGCAGTCCTCAATGACGATTATGGATTATAAGGGCAGGGTAGTGGCTGTTGTCGGCGGTGCAGATGAAAAGACCCAGAACAGAAGCCTTAACAGAGCCACAAGCTCCTGGAGGCAGCCCGGTTCAACCATCAAGCCCATTTCAACTTACGCCCCCGCCGTTGACCTTGATATTCTCAATTATTCTTCCAAAATCCTTGACTATGCTATATGGGTCAATGGTGAGCTGTGGCCTCACAACGTTGATAAAACTCTCGGCTCTAATTCCAAGGTTACGGTGCAGAAAGCAATTCAGAAATCGCTCAATACCGTTCCCACACGAGTTATCAAAGACGATCTTACAATCGCCAAGTCAATTGATTATTTAAAGAATCATTTCCACCTTTCAAGAGTTGACGAGGAGAAGGACGCCTCTCTTTCGCCTCTTGCCACCGGCGCTCTTACCTACGGCACCAACACGCTTGAAATGGCTGCCGCTTATGCCACCTTCGGCAACGGCGGTCTTTACTACAAACCTCATTTTTACAGTAAGGTCACAAACGCTCAGGGCACACAGACAATACTGACTTATGAAAACGCGAGAGGGGAGCAGGTAATTTCCGAAGAGACATCCGATATTATCTGCGAGCTTCTCCAAACTGTTGATACATCCTATTACGGAAAAGGCACCAATGTGCGTAAATTCCAGATTATGGCAAAAACCGGTACAACCAGCAGCGACTGCGACCGTTGGTTCTGCGCAGGCACACCTTATTATGTGGCCTCTATCTGGCTCGGTTATGACATAAAGAAAGAGCTCAACCAGGATGTGAACCCCTGCGGTAAGATTTTCATCACTGTTTTTGACAGGATTCATAAAGGTCTTAAAGAAAAAGAGTTCCCCAAGAGTAACGGAGTGGTTGAAAAGACTTACTGTATGATATCCGGCAAACTTGCAGGCAGCGGTTGTTATTCAACCGGCAAGGGATGGTATAAAGCTGATAATCTTCCCGATGTATGCACCTGGTGTTCCGGTGCTCCCAAAAGTAAAGATGACAGTGACAGCAGCGAAACCCGTTCCGGCAGTTCATCAACCAATTCTGTTTCCGAAGCTATTTCCGAGATACTCAACACAATCGGATAAACGGAGGTTTTTCAGTGGTAATAATGGGCATTGATTACGGAGACGTCAGAACCGGCGTTGCGGTTTGCGACAAAACCGGCTTTCTTGCTTCTCCTGTTACGGTAATCAATCAGCGTAATGAAGATAAGCTTATTGAAGAAATACTTGTATATGTCGGTCAGCTGTCGCCTGAGCTGATTGTAGTCGGTCTGCCTAAAAATATGGATTCAAGCGAAGGTGAAAGAGCGGATAAATGCCGCTCTTTTGCTCAGAAGCTTTCCGCTGCCTCAGGCATTGAATGTGTAATGCGTGATGAGCGGCTTTCCACCGTGAGCGCTCATGTTGCTCTTAACAACACAAACACCCGCGGCAAAAAGCGCAAGGAAGTTGTTGACGCTGTTTCGGCGGTAATGATTCTGCAGGATTATCTGGATTACAGAAAAAACACTATGTCGGAGGATAAATAATGGCTCAAAAAAACAAAACTGTGTTTATCTGCTCCGAATGCGGCTATGAAAGCCCGAAGTGGAACGGCTGCTGCCCCGGATGCGGCGAGTGGAACACAATGAATGAAGAGTTTGTCGCTCCCTCATCGCCTAAAAAGACAGATGCTT